>Ga0209676_1000561_pt1 | contig 56143 bp, 58 predicted proteins | sample AraplaCvi_mLB_r2_FD_184282 | JGI IMG/M metagenome (GOLD analysis project Ga0209676, IMG submission 184282) | Arabidopsis root microbial communities from North Carolina, USA - plate scrape MF_Cvi_mLB_r2 (SPAdes) (version 2) | ecosystem: Host-associated > Plants > Roots > Endosphere | place: USA... | reverse complement strand
ATAAAGTCTACACCTTGTACACCATGTTCTATCATACGGTTAACGGCATTATTTCCACCGCCACCTACACCAATTACTTTTATTTTCGCTAACGCATCTAAGTTTGTATCAAAATCTAACATGACTGATCCCCCTACTATTTCAAATTCATCACAAAATTAATCCCATAAATACTTAAAAATGCTTTTAACTTTACTCATGACACGTTCTTCATCCTGCTGTTTTGGTTTTGTATTTGAATTTGTAACAGCTACAGGTTTTCGTTCATTCGATTCGAAAGCGATATTAGAGCTAAGTTTTTTACCGCGCATTTTTGATTTATAAAAAGCATATCTTATTAGTCCAACACCAGTAATGTATTGAGGTTCGCGAACGCCTATATAATCAGGAGTTGCAATCCTTACATTATTTTTAAATACTCTTTGAGCTAAATCAATAACACCTGTCATTGATACAGTACCACCAGTTAATACAAATCCACCAGGTAGATTACTTCCCCTCATTCTTGATAGTTCATTTTGAACCATTAAGAAGATCTCTTCTAACCTAGCTTCAATTACATCTGATATTTCTTGTTGACTATATTGGTGATGCTGTTCGCTTCCCATGATTGGAACACTTAATACTTCTTCAGTTAAAGCAGTATCATAAAAAGCATGTCCAAATTTCACTTTTATCTTTTCAGCATCTTCAGTTGATGTCTTTAATCCAATTGATAAGTCCTTCGTAATGTGTTCGCCACCTACTGGCAATACAGAAGTTGCAATTAACACACCTTCTCTGAATACAGAGATTGTCGTAGAACCGCCGCCAATATCAACTAAAGCTACACCTAAGTTTTTCTCATCTTGTTTTAAAGCAATTGTACTTGCAGCCATTGGTTGTAAACAAATGTCAGTAACTTCTAACCCTGCTCTTTCAACACAACGTAAAATATTATGTACAAGTGTTCTTGAACCAGTGATTAATGTACCTTCCATTTCCAGTCTAACCCCAATCATTCCTCTAGGGTCTTTTACTTCTGAAAGGCCATCTACAATGTATTCATGAGGAACGACATCAATAATTTCCCTTTCAGGTGGAATTGAAATAACTTGTGCCTGATCCATTACTCTTAGAACATCTTCATTATCAATTTCTTTATTTTCTTTAGAAACTGCCACTACTCCATTTGTGCTAATTAATTGAACTTGGTTTGCACTTACCCCTACTATTACTTTGTCAATGTGAATGCCAACCATTCTTTCTGCTTGATCAATAGCTTTTTTGATGGAAGTAACTGTTTCATCTATATCAACTATCGAACCACGTTTTAAGCCAGAAGATTTCACATTACCTACGCCGATAATGTTTAGTGTGTCATTAACTAGTTCGCCAATAATAACTTTAATCGTCGAAGTTCCAACGTCAAGACTCACATAGATCTCATTGCTGTTCATGATGGCACCTCCTTTTTCTCTCTATCTATTATAATCGAACATCAATTCATTCTTAAATAACATATATGAAAAACTATTCAACATTCACAAGGGATTTCCCTCTTTTTTATTTGCATTTTTCACAATCTTTTTAATTTTTTTCAATAATTTCTATTTATCTATTAGTCTACACTAACATAAACAGATAAAAAAGGCTTAAAAGTACTGTTTTCTAATGTTATTACCGTTATTTTATAACATTTGTAACATTCGTTTCATATGGAGCGAAATAAGCTCCTACTTCTAAATGAATAACCCCTTTTTTATTTTTAGGAATTGACTTTAAAATAATCGGATAATTAGACATTTTGTTTGAAAATTTTCTAATTGTCGTCTTCACTTCGTAACCTTCATTCATAAAAACAGTAACAAGTAAAGGATCATCCTTACTTGGGGTATAATCTATTTCAGAAATTGAATGGAATATACTTTTTGGTAGTTTCGATAGTTCAACCGCTAATTCTTGTAGTTCATCACCTTGGCTCCATCCATTTAGTTCAGGAATCGTTGTATTTTCTAGGGAATGATTATCCTTCAGTAACATACCACTTTCAAGAAGTAAATGTTTTTTTCCATCAAACGTTGCTTGTCCGATTGGTTGATATTCTTTTATGACGATTTCTACTTTATTCGGAAACCTTTTATGTACCTCTGCAGATTGAATCGTATTTCTACTTTCAAGCTTTTGAATCACCTTTTTTGAATGAATTGTCAAAAAGCTATCGTCTTGGTTTAAATCGGCTAATTTTTGAATTTCTTTATCTGTATATAGGTTATTTCCTTTAATTTCTAAATTTATTTCTGAACCAATGGATGTTTGGAAATATAATACGCATAAAAGCAAAGAAAAAAACAATAAAATTGTCATTAGTAAACGTATATTTGCTTTTTTACGTTTTTTATTACGCAAGATCGGAACACGGTCTTCTAAACTAATTATCTTATTTTCTTGCATGTTTATGCCTCCATTATCAAAGTCCACTTCAATCTTCTTACTTATACATCGGATGTAATTTAAGAATAATAAAAAATAGAATAGCATATAAAATGCCATTCTATCTTGGTCACTATATGCTACCTTAAATTATAGCATATAATTTCAATTGTTTTTAAGAAACTTACATTTTTTTACCAACTATTTCAACTTCAGTTTCAAGTTCTACATTAAATTTTTCTAATATAGTTTTCTTAATGAAATCAATTAATTCTAGAACATCCTTTGATGTTGCGTTCCCTGCATTCACTATAAAGTTTCCATGCATTTCAGAAATTTTCGCTCCACCAATTTGGTAACCTTTTAAGTTTGCTAGTTCAATTAGATTCCCTGCATATTGCGGAAGGGGATTACGGAAAATACTTCCAGCACATGGAAAATTCCAAGGTTGCGTTTCTCTGCGATAATCCTTATTTTTCTGCATTAATGCAGAAGATACTTCTTTTGAACCTTCTTCTAATTGTAATTCAGCTTCTAAAACAAATCCTTGACGCTTTTTTTGTAGGACAGACGTACGATATGAAAATTCTAGTTGTTCATTCGTAAGCCATTCCATTGACCCATCTTGGAAAATAATATGGGCTTTAGTCGTAATCTTTGAGAAATCAGATTGGTGTGCACCTGCGTTCATATAGACAGCTCCACCAACACTTCCTGGAATGCCACTAGCAAACTCTAATCCCGAAAGTCCTTTTCTACTCAACTGGGTAGCAAGACGAATGACAGAGTAACCTGCTCCAACTAAAACTTTTGTCCCATTTATTTCAATATGATCTAAACAATCACTTATTTTAATAACAACACCTTCAATACCATTATCAGACACAAGTAAATTCGATCCTCTTCCAATAACGGTAACATTGATATTATTTTCTTTTGCAAGTTGAATGATCTCTTTTATTTCATTGACATTTTTAGGTATGACCAATATATCAGCAGGTCCACCGATTTTCATTGTAGTATGATTTGCTAAAGGCTCATTCATTAGAAGACTCGAGTCCTTGACGATTTCCTTTAATCTAGTTTCAAACATTCTAAGCTTTTCCCCCTTTAGCTTGTAGCATCCTATGATACATATTTATAGATTTTCTAACTTGTTCGTGCATGGTTCTACTTTCTTATTTCTTCTAATACTTTTACTAGCTTGTTTGCGGCATCTGGAACACCTATTTCTAAAGCTGCACGTTTCATTTCTTCAAGTTTGATAGGATTTAATAATACTTTTTCAATTTCATTTACCAAATATTCATTTTGAAAATCTTTTTCTAAAATGACGATTGCTGCGCCATTTTTTTCAAGTGATCGAGCATTTATTTCTTGATGATTATTCGTTACATATGGGCTAGGAATCAATATACTCGGCTTACCTAATGCTGTCAATTCAGCAAGAGTTGTTGCGCCTGCTCTTGATACGACTAAATCAACTTCTCTTAATACCTCAGGCATATTGTGTAAAAAAGGCTTGATCACTACATTTGATGGGTTACCTACTTTATTGATTTCTTGAATAACCGCATCATAGTGAGCGTCACCTGTTACATAGATCATTTGATAATTCTTTGCACCAAGCTCTCTCACACTTTTTAAAAACGCTTGGTGGATTGGTCTTGCACCTCTTGAGCCTCCAACAATTAATACAGTACTTTTCCCTTTATCCAAACCTAATGACTGTAAAACTGTTGGATTAGGTTCTCCTACTACTTCAGAAGCACGTGGATTACCAGTAAACACTACTTTTTCTTTCGTAAAATGATTAGCAACTTCATCAAAACAAATTGCAACCTTTGTAACATAGCGATTTAAAAATTTATTTGTTAAACCTGGCACACTATTTTGTTCGTGAATAACTGTTGGAATACCTAATTTTGCTGCAGCATATACTACAGGACCACATACATAGCCACCAGTACCGACAACTACGTCAGGATTAAATTCACGAATAATTTTTTTGCTATCAGAAACACCTTTTAAGAAACGATAAATTGTTTTAAAATTTTCAAGTGATAGACTTCTTTTAAATCCTGAGATGACGATTGATTTAAATGGTATGTTTTGCTTTGTTACAATACCTTTTTCAAGTCCATTTTCTGTACCAACATATAAACATTCTACATTGGAATCTTGTTTTTTCAGCTCTTTAATTAGCGCAAGTGCTGGATAAATATGTCCACCAGTACCCCCACCACTAACTAAAATTTTCATAAAGATCCTCCTAAATATCAATACAATATGTAAATTGATAAGTTGTTAAGTAGCTATTATACCACTTTACGTAATTCTTTCTAATTCTTTTTTATAGAAAAATAAAATTGACCGACTCAATTAGAAATTCTAAGTACTTTTTTGATTTATGTCTAATAATTTGACATAAACAAAACTGAGTACTTGTTCCATCGAGTCGGCCCTTTTACGATCGTGCGTGTCTGCTAATATTTAATAATACACCTACAGCTAAAAGCATCAATGTTAATGATGAACCGCCATAGCTTAAAAACGGTAATGTTATTCCAGTAACAGGCATTAACCCTATAACAACACCAATATTAATCATTACTTGTATTGCAATCATTGAAACGATTCCTACTGCAAGGAATGTACCAAATAAATCAGGCGAACTTAGTGCAATTCGGATTCCACGCCATAATAAGAAAGAAAATAATAAAATGACAAATGAACCTCCGATAAATCCTAATTCCTCTGATAAAATTGCAAAAATAAAATCTGTTTGTGGTTCAGGTAAGTACATAAATTTTTGTCTGCTTTGACCTAAACCTAGACCAAATAATCCACCTGGACCAATTGCATATAGTGATTGAATAATTTGAAATCCGGTTCCTAGCGGGTCAGACCACGGATCTAAAAAGGAAGTAATCCTTTTTATTCGGTATGGTGCTGAGGCAATTAAAGCTACAAAACCTGCAATTCCAACCAATCCTAATCCCATAAAATGAGATATTCTTGCACCTGCTACAAATATGATTATGACACAAGTACCAACCATTACCGTTCCAGTTCCTAAGTCTGGTTGAAGCATAATTAAACCAAATGCTAAGAACACAAGACCTAATGTTGGCATTAAACCCTTTTTAAATGATGTAATATTCTTTTGATTTTCAGCTAAATATTTTGATAGGAAAACCATCATTCCGAGTTTCATAAATTCTGATGGTTGAATTGAGAAAGCTCCGATTCCAATCCAGCTTCTCGCTCCACCACGAACTAAACCAACGCCCGGAATTAGGACGAGTACCAACATAATAAAACAAACAATTAGAATTTTTTTTGCGTGTGTCCGAAATAACCAATAATCGATGTTAGAAACAATAAACATACCAATTACTCCAACACCTGCAAATAACAATTGCCGCTTTGCAAAAAAGAACGAATCATGAAACTTATAAGATGCCCATATTGCACTAGCACTATAAACCATAATCATACCGACTGTTAATAATGATAACGTAACGAGAACTAGAATCATGTCAGGACTATTTTTCTTTGTTGGCACTTCTATACACCTCAACTTTTGAATTAAACAAGCCTTACTTTAACTTATGCACTGCTTGTATAAATTTATTACCTCGTTCTTCAAAAGTCTTAAATTGATCCCAACTAGCACATGCAGGCGACAATAAAATGATATCTCCAACTTCTGAATGAGCGAATGCTTCATTTACAGCATCCTCAACATTATCAACCGATTTTACTGCTTTCATTCCTGCTTTTTTTGCTGAGTCAATTAATTTATCTCTCGTTTGACCATAAGTAATCATGTTTTTCACATTATTGAAATATGGAATCAGATCATCAAAATCATTCCCGCGATCTAATCCACCTGCAATTAAGATTACTGGCTTTTGGAAAGATGAGATAGCTTTTTGAGTAGCCAAAATATTTGTTGCTTTCGAATCATTATAGAATTTTCGTTGTTTGATTTCAGTTACGTATTGAAGCCTATGTTCTACCCCAGTGAATGTTGTTAGCACTTGTTCAATCGCTGCATGATCAACATCTAACAGCTTAGCAATTGCCACAGCAGCAAGGATATTTTCTAAATTATGTTTTCCTGGTAAAACAATCTTCTCTACTTCAATGACTTTTTGTTGTTTAAAATAAATCGAACCTTCTTTAACGTATGCTCCTTCTTCTACAACCTTAGTCGAAGAAAATGGAATGATTGTTGCTTTTGAATGTTTCACCATAGCCATTACATTTTCATCATCAAAATTTACAATTGCAAAATCATCTTCGGATTGATTTTTGAATATATTTGCTTTCGCTTTTACATATTCTTCTTTCGTACCATGATAATCTAGATGAGCTTCAAATATATTCGTCACCAGAGAAATTTTAGGTTTAAACTCATCAATACCCATTAATTGAAATGAAGATAGCTCTGTTACGATAATATTATTACTTGTCGCCTTTTCTGCTACTTCGCATGCAACTGTACCAATATTTCCAGCAACTAATGGTTGTTTATTGCCTTGTTCCAACATATTTAGTGCTAATGTAGTCGTAGTCGTTTTCCCATTTGAACCTGTGATTCCAATAAACGGAGCTTCACTTATTAAATAAGCAAGCTCAATTTCTGTATAGATTGGAATATTTCTTTTTTCAGCTTCTATTAATAGAGGATTTGAGTAAGGGATACCAGGATTCTTTACAATACAGTACAGTTCATTTTCTAACAGACTTAAAGGATGCTCCCCGCATACTACGTTAAATCCTTCATTTTTAAGTTTTTGTGCAATTTCATTTTGTTCAAATGGCGTGCGATCGTTAACAGTAACAATTGCACCTAATTTTTTTAAAAGTTGACTTGCAGCATAACCGCTTTTGGCCATACCTAAAACTAATACATTCTTTTGATTGAAAATCCCCACATTTTTCAATTACATCCACACCTCGATATAGATTCCTAGTAATGCAAAAAGCAACCCTACAAACCAAAATGTAACGACTACTCTCCATTCAGACCATCCAGATAATTCATAGTGGTGATGTAGTGGGCTCATTTTGAATACTCTTTTACCAGTCGCTTTAAACGACGCTACCTGAATCATTACAGAAAGGGTTTCAATAACGAATACGCCTCCGATGATCACAAGTAAAATTTCTAAATTCGTAACGATTGCAATTGCAGCTAATGCGCCACCTAAAGCCAATGAGCCTGTATCACCCATAAAGACCTTTGCAGGATGTGCATTAAATACTAAAAATCCTAAAACTGCACCTACTACAGCAATCGAAAAAATAGCAACATCAAGTTGTTGTTGATTATATGCAAGCACTGCATATGCACCGAATGCAATTGCAGCAGTACCAGAAACCAATCCATCTAATCCATCCGTTAAATTAACAGCATTAGAAGTTCCAACTAACATGAAGATTATTAATAATGCATATATAAATCCTAAATCAATTTCATATCCTGTACCTGGAATTTCTACTGAAGTAGATACTCCGGTTGATTTAATAGCGAAAAATACAATAATTGATACGATTACCTGACAGATAAATTTTTGTTTCGAAGTTAATCCAAGATTTCTTTTCTTCACTACTTTTATGTAATCGTCTAAAAATCCAATAATACCGAAACAAACAGTTACAAATAGTAAAATAAATGTTCGTGTCGATAATACATCAAAGTACATTGAAATAAAAATTGCAGATAAACTTAATGCAATTAATATGATGATTCCACCCATTGTTGGGGTTCCTGATTTCTTTTTATGAGATTTTGGACCTTCATCACGAATACTCTGTCCAAATTTAAGTTTTCTTAAGTACGGTATAAAAATAGGCGATAAAATGACTGCAATGATAAATGCTGTAATCATAGCAACTAAAATTGACGGTTCAAGCATTATACGCCCTCCTTTCCAAATTACTCTCTTTAGTATGTAATAGTTTAATTCTTTTAAATAGAATTATTTATTAATTAAATATTTTTGGCATTACAAAAAAGAGGACATTATCCTCTTCTTTGCAAAATAGCCTCTTTAGCTTCTTCAACATCATCAAAATGAGATACACTCGTTCCTACAATTTGATATGTTTCATGCCCTTTACCAGCAATAACAATAATATCATGTTTTTTAGCATTCTCAATCGCAAATGTAATTGCTTTTTTACGATCTTCTATTACCGTTATATTATTATGCTCCAAACCGAATTTCATGTCTTCTAAAATTAAAATTGGGTCCTCTGTTCTAGGATTATCTGATGTGAAGATAGCTTGGGTAGAAAGGTCCGCTGCGATTTTCCCCATTAATGGACGTTTTGTACGATCTCGATCGCCACCACAACCAACAACAGTATACACATCATTTTTTGCAAATTGCTTAACAGTTTTTAATACATTTTCTAAACTGTCTGGCGTATGAGCATAATCTACAATAACAGTGAAATCTTGCCCTGCATTAACAGATTGGAACCGACCAGGAACACCTTCTAATGTAGCGATCGCTTCTAGAATTGTTTCAACCTTAATATCTAAAGCAATACCTGCACCAATTGCTGCTAACACATTATATACATTGAAAGTACCAATTAATTTCATTTCAACAACATATTGTTGATGTAAGAAATGTAGTACAAATCTAGTTCCTGAGTTTGTTAATTCAATCTCATCTGCGAATAAATCATAGTCCTTATTTAAACCATAAGTTAAGACATTCGCTTGAGTACTCGTCATATATTCCTTAGAAGCTTCATCATCACCATTTAAAATAGCGAACTTTCTCTTTTCAGAAGAAAAGCTATTTCCCAATTGTGAAAATAAAAGTCCTTTTGCTTTTTTATATTCATCCATCGATCCATGGTAATCTAAATGATCCTGAGAAAGATTCGTAAATACTGCAATATCATATTCACAACCATGAACTCGACCTAAATGTAATGCATGAGATGATACTTCCATAACTGCTGTATCAACTTTTGCGTCAACCATTTTTGCAAACATTGATTGTAGTGTTAAACTATCTGGTGTTGTATTTTTCGTTTCAAATACTTCATCACCAATTTTCATTCCAATTGTTCCAATAACACCAGTTTTTTGTTTATTGTGTTTAACAATCTCTTCAATAATGTAAGATGTAGTTGTTTTACCATTTGTACCTGTAATTCCAACTAAATTTAAATTCTGAGTTGGGTTATGATAAAACATATTCCCAATAACAGCCATAGAACGAAGCGTATCTTTTACGTATGCAACAGGTACATTCGTTTCAACTGGTTTTTGTGCCAAAATAGCTACAGCGCCATTTTCTACTGCTTGTTTCACATATTGATGTCCATCAACTGTATAACCATCGATACAAATAAATAAGTATCCTGGTTTTACATTTCGGGAATCCATTTCAACCCCAGTGATTTCTGGATTTTCAGTTGGTGTTTTCACTAAAGGTTGCAATCTTGATAGTAAAGTATGAAGTTTCATAGCAAATCCTTTCATTTGAACTAAATCAATTTTTCTTCTTTGATTTAGTTTCTTCTTTCGTTCCTAAATAAATTCTGATTTTAGAGCCTTCTTTAAGCTTAACACCAGCTTTAGGTGCTTGGTCAATGACAACATTGCCACTACCACTATATTCAATAGTAAAAGTATCTAGCAATTGTTGCAAATCTTTTTTCTCTAAACCAATTAAATTTGGTAATTTATATGTCGGAATATCCCCATAAACAAATTCTCTTTCAATTTGATTTTTTCTTGGCGGAACTCCTAATACCTGCATACTATCACGAATAATATTTCCTACGATTGGTGCTGCTACAACACCACCGAATTGTACTGTTCCCTTTGGATTATCAACCGCAATATAAACCACGATTTGTGGATCATCGGCAGGTGCAAACCCAATAAATGAAACAATAAAACTATTATCATCATAACGGCCATCTTTTACTTTTTGTGCCGTTCCAGTTTTTCCACCTACACGATACCCTTCAACGAAGGCTCCCTTACCTGTACCTTGTGCTACGACACTTTCAAGGGCAAGTCTTACTTTTTTAGACGTCTCTGGTGTAATGACTCTTTTCTTAGCAATAGGCGTTTTCCTACTAACAACTTCATTTGTAACTGGATCTACAAATTCTTTAGCAATATATGGTTGATATAATATACCACCGTTAATTGCCGCAGAAACAGCTGCTACTTGCTGTATTGGCGTTACTGATACACCTTGACCAAAAGCAGTTGTTGCAGCTTCTACTGGTCCTACACGGTCCATACTAAATAAAATTCCAGTACCTTCACCTTGTAAATCAATACCAGTTTTTTGGCCAAAACCAAAATTACGAATATATTGGAAAAGTCTATCTTCACCTAAACGATTACCTAATTCAACAAATCCTGGGTTACAAGAATTTTGAACAACTTCTAAAAAAGATTGTGAACCATGTCCGCCTCTTTTCCAGCATCGTAATCTTGCACCGGCAACCTCTGCAGCTCCATCATCATAAAATTGGTCTTTATTCAGATCAACTAATCCTTCATTCAGTGCAGCAGCAAGTGTAATAATCTTAAAAGTAGAACCTGGTTCATAATTTGACCATACCGGTAAATTACGATTATATATTTCAGGTGAAACATTTTTAAAGTTTGATGGATTAAATCCAGGTCTACTACTCATTCCAAGTATTTCGCCAGTTTTTGGATTCATCGCGATCCCAATCATCGCATCAGGATTATATTGAGCAGTTGCATTGTTCATTTCTCGTTCTAATATTGTTTGAATTCGAGAGTCGATCGTTAGCTTTAAATTAAGCCCATTAACAGGTGGGATGTAATCATCTGCAATATTTGGCATTCTATGGCCTTTTGCATCTGAATAAAACTGTACACTACCTTTTTCACCACTTAATTGTTTATCATAATAAAGCTCTAATCCGTTCAGACCTTGATTATCGATTCCCGCAAAACCAAGTACATGAGAAAGATAGTTTCCAAATGGATAGTATCTTTTTGAATCCTCAGCTATGTAAACGCCTTCGAGGTTTAAATCCCTAATTTCTTTTGCTTTTTCATTTGTAATTTTAATACCTTCTGTACGAATATGTTCCATGCTGGATCTTTTGGTTAAAATTTTATACAGCTTTACCTCGGAGATTTTTAGGATAGGGGCAAGTTTTTTTGTCGCGATTTCTGGATCTTTAATTTGTCTAGGTACGACTAAAACGGAAGGAGCACTTTTATTTGTTGCGAGTGCAACACCATTACGGTCTAAGATTTCTCCACGTTTTGGTTCAAATGGAATATCACGACTCCATGAGTTTTTTGCACGTTCAGATAAAACATCACCTAATACAAATTGTACATAACCTAATCTTGTCGCAATAATAGAAAAAATTAATAAACCACCAATAAAAACAAAAAATAAACGTTTACGTACGGTTACATTTGATACTCGCATTTAAACGAACACTCCTCTACTACAATATGTTCGTTTCAATATATGCTTGTACCAAATACAATAGACCTTGAACTAATTCTAGCAATCTAGAATTAGTCCAAGTCCATTTTATAGTTTACTCTTGTATCTCTACTTTAACTTGTTTATCTTTCTCAACCTTTTCCTGAGGTTTATTTAATTCTACACTTAAAAAGTCACGATCTCTTAATTCTGCATTTTTCTTAATACTTTGACTTGTAATATAACCAGAACCTTTTATTGTAAGCTTTAAATTAAATAATTCACTCAATCGATTTACATCCACTTTGGACCATCCGATAACAGAAGGCATTTTATTTTTGCCGTTCGTTCTTAAATAAATTTTCGTTCCTCTTACAACTTGGGTTTTTGAAGTGATTGTTTGTCCAGTTACTTCATCCCCACTTCCAAGCGAGATCGGCTTTAAGCCTAATGACGTTGCTAAAGATTTTGCTTCAATTACAGAAAGACCTTCTAAATCTGGAATTTCAATACTATCTTTATCAACTAACTCATTAATATCTGCATTTTCTGCAGGTTCTACTTTCATATACTCAAGTGCACCTTTTGTAACACTTCTAAATATTTCAGAAACTGGGTCAGAACCTAATTCAGTTTCTTTTAATTTAGGACGAAGAACTGCTACATAAACAACAAGCTCTGGATCATTTGCAGGAGCCATACCGATGAAAGAAAATAGATTTTCACCATGCCCCTTTATATATTTACCATGTTCATCAACAACCTGAGCCGTACCCGTTTTACCAGCAACTGTATAACCTTTGATTGCATAATTATGTCCAGTACCATTTGGTGACGTTACAACAGTTTCTAATAGTTTTCTTTCATTTTTTGCTGTTTCAGCCGTAATTGGATTGCCAGCTACCTCTGAATCATAATCTTTCACTGTTTTACTCGTATCATGATCAACTATTTTATCAATAATATAAGGTTTCATCATTCTTCCATTGTTAGCAATCGCACTGGCAGCCTGAATAATTTGAATGGCAGTTACTGTTGAACCTTGTCCAAAAGCAGTTGTCGTTTTTTCAAGTGGATATTTGTATACTAATCGTCCACTTGATTCACCAGGAAGATTAATCCCTGTTTTTTGGGTAAACCCGTAATTCTTATAATATTGCAAGAAACGTTCCGGACCTAATTTTTCGTTTAATAGAATGGAAATTCCAACGTTTGACGAACGCTGTATTCCTTCATCAAAAGTAATTGAGCCCCAACCATTTCTATTTACATCATGGACAGTACCTCCACCAGGTACTTTATATCTTCCAGATTGAAAATATTCATGACCATTGTATACTCCTTCATTCATGGAAGCACCAAGTGTAAATATTTTCATTGTTGAACCGGCTTCAAAAGCATAAGAAACTGGGTCATTTGTATAGTTTGTAATATCATTAATATTCGGATCAAAGCTCGGACGATTTCCCATCGCTACGATTTTACCCGTTTTTGGATCAGACACGATCGCCATGATTTTCTCAGGTTCATACTCTTTATCCACTCTAGTCATTGCATCTTCTAGTAAACTCTGAATCTTCGTATCAATCGTTAAATAAATGTCATTACCGTTATGCGGTGGATCAACTTTTTCATTTTCATAAGGAAGGATATTTCCTTTGCGATCACGTAAAAAGCTTTTTTTACCATCCTCTTCGTTCAATTCATCATTTAATGATTTTTCAAGACCCATTTCACCTACTAAATCACCATTATCATTTGTTGTCGTATAACCAAGTGTATGAGATGCGAACACACCATTTGGATAATATCGTTTTTGTGAAGGAGTAAAAACAATACCAGGTAGCTGTAATTTCTCAATTTTTTCTTTCTTGCTTTGAGAAATATTTCTTCCACCTGGTCCTAATTCAACTTGATATTTTGGTTTCCCTAACATTGATAATAGTTCCGACTCATCTACATCTAAAATTACCGACAATTGTTTTGCTGTTTTTTCTTTATCAACAACATGTCTTTTTATTTTAGAATTTTTAGAAGCACTCGGATCTAGTACTGCAGACACAGTATATGAAGTTACTTCTTCAGCAAGAGGAACACCATTTGCATCATAAATGGTACCTCTTTTTGCAGGAATTTTTTGTGATGTATTATAATTCTCATCTGCAAATGCTTTTAAGTTTCTACCTTCAACTGTGTCTGCTAATTGTAAATAACTAATTCTTACTATGAGTGAGATAAAAAATGCTAAAGTTACAAGAAAAAACCATCGAATTCCTAAATTCGTATACTTATTCTTTTTCTTACTCATAATATGATCTCCTAGTTGCCAGAATCTGTGAACTTCACATTATTACTATCGATCTTTAATCCCAATTCTTTAGCTTTTTGCCAAATTCGGTCATAAGTACTCAGTTCGTCTATTTTCATCTTTAATTCAGAATTATGTTGTTTTTCTTTTGCTACTTCATTTTTCACTTGTTGAATTTTAATATTCGTATCAAAAATTGCAGCTTGTGTTTTTACGATTTTCGTTCCAATAAAGAAGCATGCAAAAATAAATGAAACATAAAGGAACTTTTCAATCGGTGTTACTTTTGATAATTTTTTCGTTTTTGCTTTTTTCTTGATAGAAGGTCTAAGTTGCGAATCAGTAACTTGTTTTTGTTGTAACTTTCTTGCCAAATTACTCATTGTTTTCCCTCCTTATAATTTTTCAGCTACTCTTAACTTTGCAGATCTTGCTCTTTTATTTGCTTCTAATTCTTCATCAGTTGGTAATAGTGGTTTACGAGTAATAAGCTTTAATTTCGGCTTAAACTCATCTGGAATAATCGGTAATCCAGGTGGTAAAGGTGGAAGAGAGCTCGCCTCTTTGAAAATAGTTTTACAAATTCGATCCTCTAAAGAATGGAATGTAATGACACTAATTCTTCCAGTTGGTTTAATCAGTGTGATTGCATCCTTAAGCGCTTCTTCAAATACACCAAGTTCATCATTTACAGCAATTCTAATCGCTTGGAATATCCTTTTTGCTGGATGTCCACCCGTACGTCTAGCAGGTGCAGGGATTGCATCCTTAATAATTTCAACTAATTCAAACGTTGTTTCAATTGGTTTTTTAGCACGCAATTCTTCAATTTTTCTTGCAACCTGCTTCGAGAATTTTTCTTCGCCATATCGGAAGAATATTTTTACAAGTTGTTCATATGGCCAATCATTTACAACCTCGTATGCCGATAATGTTTGCTCTTGATTCATTCTCATATCTAGTGGTGCATCTTGATGAAAACTAAAACCACGCTCTGCAACATCTAATTGTGGTGATGAAACTCCTAAATCAAATAAAATTCCATCAACTTCATAAATCCCTAAATGATGAAGCTCTTCTTTTATATGTTTAAAATTACTTTTTACGATGGTTAATTGATTTTCATACTCTTTTAAACGTTCTTTCGCATGTCTAATTGCAGTCTCATCTTGATCAAATGCAATTAATCTTCCATTAGAAGATAACTGTGATAGCAAGTATTCACTATGACCTCCACCGCCAAGTGTACAGTCTACATAAATACCATCTTTTTTTATATCTAAAGAATCAACAGTTTCTCTTAATAAAACCGTAATATGCTCAAACATGTTGCTCACCTCAATCTTAAATGTAAAAGCGTCACACTTATGGTCCCTCGAGTGGGAAGACGCTAAACGAACTAGAACTTACGATTTTTGGTTTTATAGGTCAAATCCAATTAAATTTTCAGCTAGTTCTCCAAATGACTCCTCAGACTCATTCATATATGTATTCCAAGTTGTTTGATCCCAAATCTCAATTCGATTTGTTACGCCAACTACTACGCATTCTTTTTCCAATTTTGCATAACCACGCAATGTAGGTGCAATATTAATTCTCCCCATCTTATCCATCTCACATTCCATAGCTCCAGAGAAGAAAAAACGAGTAAATGCCCTTGCGTCTTTTTTTGTTAGTGGTAGTGTACGCAGTTTGTCTTCAATTACACTCCATTCAGCCATTGAATAGCCAAATAAGCATTGATCCAACCCTCTTGTTACAATGAAGGTTTCACCAAGCTTGTCTCGAAATTTGGAAGGAATAATAAGACGTCCTTTTACATCGATATTATGTTGATATTCACCGATAAACATCCTTTCCCCCCACTTTCTAACACAAACTTACCACATTCCCCCACTTCTTACCACCTTTTCTATGAAATTCTTTAAAAAAACGAAAAATCCTGCTATATACATAGCAGGATCGAATTATTTTCTATTTAAAGTTCGACGACTTGATGAGCATAATCCCAGGATAACGTTAACTCACATAGTTGGTGAACAAAGTCTGGGCCATATTTATTTATATAATAATAAATATTAAGTACTCGTTCTTGTGGCCTTCCATTTGGTGAAATAGAATGAATAATTCTATTCCATTTTGCAATTTGTTCTTCATGTCGTTTTAGGATTGATTCTTCAATTTTTCTTTCTAAAAGCAATATTTGTTCTTCTATTTTCGAATAATTCTTTTTAGAAAAGTCATTTAAGTTCGGTGCGACTTCTTTTGTTACTTCTTGAAGAGGTTCATGTAATTGTAACAATGCTTTTCTACTTTGATCGAAGACATCTTTATAGTCAACACTTATTTGAGCTTTTACCCATGAATTTTTCTTCTCCTCAAGTGATATTTGAAGTGATTCATCGATTCCTAGAGAAAAGTCTTCCATCGCGGATACAATATTTCGTTCGAAGATTGTAAACATATGCCTTAAAAAGACAGGAGGCATCTCAAGATTAAATACTTCAAAAATATCTTTTAACTCAGCCCAATATGCGATTTCACCAGGTCCACCAACAAACGCAAGTGTAGGAAATAAATATTCCTGCATAATTGGACGTGTCACAACATTATTGCTCAGTAACGTTGGTTGTTCAATTGCTAACCGAATGAGCTCATCTTTCGTAAATTGATAGCTTTTGTTCTTTGTCTGAATAACCCCTTCACTTTCTCCTACTTCCAACAACTGTCTACCTTCTTTACTATGGTAAAAAAGATGAATACTCTGTTCAGAAATTTGAAGTGTTTCTTGGTATCCAGATTTAATCAATTTACTTTTCGTATCTTTTAGGACACTTCTAACAATATCTTGTTTTGAAACCATTTCTTCGAACATTAAACCTTCTAAAGCTCTTATGTTCGGATCATCTGCATCAATTAAAACTAAACCTTCTTTTGCAAACAGTCTAAATAATAGCTTTGCAAAGAAATCAACAAAAGTAACAGACTCCTCAAGCGTCTTGTTTAATTCCTGTAAAAGATCATTTGTATAATTCGTTTCTTCAAATGTCTTTACGATTTTTAGAATCCAATTCTTCATTTCCTTCTGATCAAGCTCTGTTTTTGTAGCTGAGAAAGAATGTGTATCTTTACTATAGTAGGTTTGTTTTTTGACTTCATGATCATCTATGGTGTGGATATGATTTATCTCATCAATATCATGATCTTCTCCTGCTATCCAAAAAACAGGCACAACCGAAATATTCAATTCATCTTCATATTTTTTCGCTAATTGAATGATTGAAATTATTTTATGTATTGTGTATAAAGGTCCAGTTAACAATCCAGCCTGTTGACCACCAATTACAACAAACGTATCTTCATTTCGCAATTTTTTCATATTTTCCTGTGATTCAATACTAGCATGATGTTTTTGATGGAAAAGTTCTAATGCATCTACTAGACCTTGACGATTATATGATCGGTTCATTACATTTTTAATTCTGAATTCCATTTCTTCTTTTTTTAACGGATTTGCACCAAAGAAAGAAGAAATCGACTCTTTTCCATTTAAAAAATCATTCAACAATTTATTTTGACCCGCTAAATGGACTTTACTAATTTGCATTAAGAACTTCCTCTCTCGTTCTCCAATTAAGCAATATATTCAGATATGCTCAAAGTCAGACCTGTTAACAAGGTAATACAATGAAGGATAAAAAACAAAATAAAGGAAATCCTCCAAAAACCTTTTATAAGCTTAAAAAATCGAATATCTCTTTTTGCTTTCCATTGAAGAATAATACTAATAAATAAGATAATTAATAATAGATTAATCAAAATCCAACCGGTCGCAGTTGGAAAAAACATGTTTAACATAAAATAAAAAGAACTAATATATAGAATTGTAGTTAAATCTAAAGTAAAAAGCAAAAGTTTACGCTTATTATGCTTTAAAAAAAGTTTTAGAAACATATAGATAAAGATTGATGAAACGATTGGAAATTCAATTAAAAATGAAATGAAGAAAATGAAAAATTTTCCCAATAAGAATTACCCCTTTTTCTTCTCAAGTCCTTTAATTACATTGTACACAAGTTCGATCGTTGGGACATTTATTTTTTTTTGAATTGCAAGATTCTTTACATAACCAAGCATGCTTTCTATCTCAGTCTCTCTACCAAAGTAAAGATCTCGATTCATTGATGAATAATTCATTGATGTTTTTTCACAGATTTCAATTACCTTCTGCCATTCTACTTCTTCATTTAATTGTAAAACTTTTGCAACTTCATTAAATAATAACTTACTAATTTGTTTAAAATAATCATTGGTAATCAACTCACCATTTCTTATGTTTAATATTGCAGTTAAAGGATTTATCGTACAATTTACAAGACATTTCTGTTGTAGTATGTACAACCAATTATTCTCAAATTGTAGTGAAAATCCCTCCGTATGTAATGTTAACACTTTTTCAAGAGCTTCTTGGTTCCCTTTTAACTGACCAATTTTAATCGTCCCTAAACCGGTATGTTTGATCTCATTCATTGACATTTTTAATGCACCGTGTTCAACAATACCGATAAAACAATTGTTAATTGATAATTTTTTTACATATTCAATATGCGACATACCATTTTGCAAGAATAAAATTGTATCGCCTTTAAAATTATTTATGATTGATTTGATTTTTTCTAAATGATATTGCTTTACACAAATAATCAGAATGTCACAAGGATCAATATGTGAAGATAATTTTTTGGCGTTTATACACATTTGAGAAATATTTTCATTTAATGATAGTAAGATACCTGATTCATTGATTATTATCGCCTGTTCATCCGTTCTTGTATATAACATAATTTGATGTTTTTGCTGATGAAAATACGATGCTACAAGCAGTCCAATCGCACCGCCACCTATAATTCCAATTTTCATTTTTTTCTCCAATCAATTTAAGTATTCTAATGGAATTTTAGTTTAATCAAAATAAATTTCCAAGTAATCTATCTTTTTTTAAAATGTATAGTACGATATAATATAATTATATTTCAAATATTAAAAATTTACATTCAATTTAAGGGGGAGCAACATTTGAGCAACAAGATCGAACGCTTACAAATAAATTTTAAAACACTTGAACAATTTCAGCAATTTTCTGGTTACGGATTACAAGAACTTTCTATGTTGGAAGATCTTGAATCAAACTTAATTGATAATGAGTTCCAATCACCATTTTATGGTATTTATTTAGGCAAAGCTCTTATTGCTCGTTTGAGCTTGTACACTCATAAAACCGAAAAAGAAGAAATAATCGAGATTAACAAAATGGAAGTACTTCCTTATTATCAAAAAAATGGTTACGGAAAAGAATTAGTCGCTTTTGCTAAATCATTTAACAAACCAATCAAAACGATTCCAAGAGCAAATTCAAATGAATTCTGGAAGAAACAAGGTTTCACTGAAACTGATTCAGAGTATGTCATTTGGCAACCGAAATAATCATAAAAAAAACTCAACACCTCAATGAAGAGATGTTGAGTTTTTTTATTCTTTTTTAGATCTTACCTTTTTATCAGGTGTTCCACTTGTAATATTTACAAATTTTCGTTTTTGGTCAATAAACTCAAATAAATTTTCATACTCACTCTCAAGCTCTTTTACTTTTTCAAGCAATAGTTGTTTTTCAACTTTTAATTGATCATTTTCTTGTTTTGAAATTAATAACTTCTTTTCGAGGGATTGAATTTCTCTAACTGGAAGCGACTCTACTTTTTCCTTTACAGTTTCTAAAAATTGAAACACAGCTTCAAAAGATACTTCTTGATCGCTTTCACTTGAAACTACTTCAGGTAATTCTATTTCAGTTTGCGGTTTTGGCACTTCATCATTTGATTCATTTTTATTTGTCGCTTGTTTTTTGCTATTTACTTTGGCATTTTCAATTTCTTCCTTATAAAATTTTCGGACGAAAGAATTCCAACGATAGCCACATGCAGCTGCTGTTCTCGATAAATTTCCAGCCACAATTTTAAAAGCAGTTAATTGAGTTGACCCTTCATTTATCGATTTTAAAACTACTTCAGCTAAGTAGTTATCCTCCTCTTTTGTCCATGCATCCTGGCGATTTGCAACCATTTGCAATCCCCTCCAATTTCTTATGCAATAAGCAGATTTTACTATAATTCATATGCAATAAAATATAAAGGTAGAAGATTACTTTTCCAATTTTTTTGTAAATTGTTCAATATTTTTTATATGTTCTTCTGAGAACCATAATGGAAGTGCTGAAATAACTTCTTCTTCCATACGAGTTTTTAATCTTTCCTGAACCCATTTTCTAGTAACTATTTTTTTATTTTGATGATGTATATGCGTTGGAATACTTCTAGCTAAGCTGATAAAGCTTTCATTATGTAACGATATAAAATCCTTACATAACTCATGGATAAATCCAAGTTTTTTCGCTTGATATGCAGTATATATGTTAGAGGAAGATAAAAGAGTAATCCATTCTTGATGATTCATTTTCTCTCGTAATATGGTCCCACCTCCCCACGAAGTAGGGATTCCCATCTGACCTTGAATAAAGCCTATTTTTGCATTATGGTTAGCAAAACGAAAATCAAATGCACTTGCCAACTCACAACCACCACCTAACGCAAAACCATTAATATAACAAATCGTAATCTGAGGTAACATTGCTATTCGATAAATCACGTCACACAATTTTAAACAATATGTTTCTAACCCCTTACGATCATCTTTAAATTTTAGAATTGTCTTCAAGTCACCACCAGTACAAAAATATTTTAATCCTTCACCGGTTAAAACAACTAACTTACTATCTGATTTATAATGAATGTCGTAAATGATTTCTAATAGTCTATCGGCCATCGTTTCGTCTATGCAATTCCCACTATTTGGTCTATTCAAAAAGATATAATCTATTTTATCCCGTTGATATGTAATAACTTCAGACAATTACATCCCTCTCTCTAATTACCGATTATTCTCCCTAGTACACTATACGTTTTACATACGGTAAGTAGTATAAAAAGATGAAGGTAAGAGATTGAATCTTTAGTTGGTAACAGAATGTGATGGCTTACGTCGCAGGAAGATGTAATATATGAGGATTTCGGAGTTTAAGGAGTAAAGGAAAAAGCACATAGTTTCCTATGTGCTTTAAATGACTAGCTTATTTGCTAAGTACTTGTTTTCCTTTGTAGTGTCCGCATGATTTACATACGCGGTGTGCTAATGTTAATTCACTACAGTTTGGGCATTCAACCATTCCAGGTACCGCTAATTTAAAATGCGTACGACGCTTTCTTTTTACAGTTTTGGACGTTCTTCTTGCAGGTACTGCCATTGATCCCACCTCCTTAAAGTGAGTTTTAGTTATGAAGCCGGTAATCCGGTACTTCTCAATTATCTTTTTTGTCAAAAAATTTTGCTAATCCAGCAAGTCGAGGGTCAATTTTTTGCTCTTTTTCAACGTGTTCCCTAACTTCCCAATCTGTACCAGATGTCGGAGCTGTCTCTTTACCTTCAGTATCCTCAGCAAAAACTTGCAAAGGTATTTCAGCTAAGATAATCTCTTCAATCACAGGAGTTAAGTCTAACACATCACCCTCTAGGATGTGAAAATTCTCATCTTCACTTTTCCATTCAGATGTTGTAAAAAACGTTTCTGTTGTGGTAATCGACAAAGGATATTTTACATCAACTAATGTTCTTACACAAGGTAAAATTAAATATCCAGTTATTGTTAAATGAAACGTATATCGGTTCGTTCCAAAATCAACTCGTCCAGTTACTTTAATAGGCGAAACTTCACGAATTTCCTTATTCCGTTCCTTCAATTGACTTACATCAATTGTCTCATCTAAATTTAAACCTTTATGTCTTAATTTTTGTAATTGGTGCACTGACCATTTCATAAATAACCACCTCAAGGCAACAATGAAAATTATATAATCCCTATAATCATTTGTCAATATTTTTTCTTTACACTAATAAATGTGGAGAAAGCTAGCCCAGCTCTGAAGGGAATATCGCCATTCATCTGAAGAAATGGCAATTTTTCCACTTCGAAGATTAATGGAATATTACCGAAGAGCTAGCTTGTGTAGCTAGACACTACGAAAAGCGGAAGGCGTTCGCTCTGCCCCGACAAGCATAAGACGATTTTCAGTGAAGGTAGCTCTTTAACCTTTGCTGTAAATTGGCTTATGACCTCGAGGGGCAAACGCCTGGAGCTAGACACTACGAAAAGTAAACAATAAGCTAGTCTTCCCATATTAATCATTCTGATATTGGAAAATATGTAACTTATCTAATATATTATTTTCAACAAGAAATTACAATACAATTCACCTTAAGTTGCGAATTATTTCTTGATACTGTTATTCTATATGTATAATTTCTCATATTTTGTAAATATTGGAGGTGTTTTTCATGAAATCTGTTGGAGTGATCGTCGAATATAATCCGCTTCATAATGGACATGTCTACCATTTATCACAGTCAAAACAGTCAACAAATGCCGATGTTGTTATTGCGGTGATGAGTGGTCAATTTTTACAAAGAGGCGAACCGGCTGTGGTTCCAAAGCATGTCAGAGCAAAACTTGCATTACAAGCTGGAGCAGATCTTGTCATTGAGCTCCCTTATAGTTACTCTACCCAGCATGCAACTCTTTTTGCAAAAGGTGCTATTTCAATCTTAGATTCCTTGAATTGTGATACTGTTTGTTTTGGCAGTGAAGAAGGTAAAATTGAAACATTTTATGAATTGATCAATCAAAAGAAACAGCTTACCAGTTCGATCAATACGAGCATCCGCTCATTACTTGATAAAGGAATGAGTTACCCTTCAGCGTACAGTACTGCACTACAAACAAATTTGGAAACCTCAAAACTAGATGTCTCCTTACCAAACAATATTTTAGGTATCCATTACTTGGAATCGATCGAACACTTTTCAAGTAATATGCAGGGCACTACGATTAAACGGATTGCTGCAAATTATCACGATGAAGAAGCTAGCCACCAAAGTATAGCAAGTGCAACTGCAATTCGTAAAATACTGAAACAAGAGGATGATTCAATTTCAAACTTTGTTCCAACCTATACGAAAAACGCAATTGAAACATACATAAACGAAAACGCAATCTTACATTCATGGAATGATTATCTTCCATTTTTAAAATATCGATTAATGACAACGAAGCTTGAAGACTTATCCCTGATTTATGAAGCTGTTGAGGGATTAGAAAGAAGAGTAGTCGATGCGATTTTAAAATGTTCAAGCTTTGAGGACTTAATGACTTCAATCAAAACAAAAAGATATACATGGACTCGCATCCAAAGATTATTAACTCATTTGTTAACAAATACCTCAAAAGAAGAAATGAATGCTATTTTGGAAACTGATCGAGTTCCGTATATTCGCCTATTAGGGATGTCACAAAAAGGCAAAGCTTATTTGAATGTAAATAAAAAACAAATAGACCTACCAATTTATACAACCATCAATCAAGTAAACCAAAATGCTTTAAGTACAGACTTAAAGGCTACACATGCGTATGCTTCTATTCTTTCAATACAAAATCAGCAAAAATTAATTCGTACTGAATATTCACTTTACCCATTTATTTATGATGAAAATTCAGGCCAATTTAGTAGGGAATAAATAGTAATGATATAAAAAAAAACTGTTTATGACATTCTTACCAAACAACGATTTGTTTGATGAATTCAAAAACAGTTTTTTTGTTATGAACTAGACTTTAAATTTTTCAAGTAATCTATTGCGTCTGCATATGTGTTCACTGGAACAATTTTCATTTTTACATTATGCTCTTTAGCTGTTTTTACAGCCTCTTTATAATTTGAATTTCTTTTCCCGTTTTCATTTGGTGCAAAAAAGATTTCCGCCCCTGCTTTTGACGCAGCAATGATTTTTTGAGATATACCACCAATCGGACCTACTACTCCCTCTGTATCTAGCGTACCTGTACCAGCAATTTCATGTCCTTTTGCTAAGTTTTCTTCACTTAGTTGATCATATATTTCTAAAGCAAACATTAGCCCCGCTGAAGGTCCACCAATTTCCTCAGAGTCAATTTCAACTTTTGGATTGGTACTTAGCTTTATATTTTCTACTATAGAAACGCCAATGCCAGATCTTTTCGGTTCATCCTTAAATTGTTTAGATGTAATACTAACTTTTTTATTTTTTCCATTACGAATTATAGAAAACTGAAAGTTCGTCCCCGCAGGTGATGATGAGATTGTATTCGTAAAATCATTAACTGAATGAATTTCCTTTTCTCCCACTTTTGTCACGATATCTCCCAACTTTAACACTTTAGAAGCTGGCATATCTTTTAATACCGAAATGATAACAACTCCATTTTTGTTAATTGAATAAGATTTGCCTGCTTCTTTGTATGCATTTACGATTGCTGCTTGTTTTGATTCTTCCATATATCGTAATTGACGAAATTGGTAATCATCATTACTTTCACCTTCACTTAAGATTTCTTTTTCTTTGTAAAGATGATGAACTGAATTAGTATACGTACCGATATAGGAATAAATATTTGCCTTACTCATTGAGACAGTCGTTAACATAAAATCCCCGTCATCTTTTTTTGCCCCTTCAACATTTACATATGGGCCTAATGGTTCCGCTAATCCAGGTTTGGTCACATAATATGGCAGTGGGATAAAAACTAATAGTATCATGACAATTCCTAGTACTAATAATATATTAAGTATCTTGATCCTTTTCTCCACTATATTTCTCCTTCCACTGTTCAATCTGATGAATGATTTCTGGTATCATTTTTTCTGTTTCTTCTTCTCCGGTTTGAATAATATCTTCTAAGTCAGTAAAGTTCCTTGAATTAAAATGATCTAGATTTGGTCGAATCATAACATTTGAAACTGTTTCTCTGTTTCTAACAAGTTCGTGCTGCATTATTTCAATACTTTGCATAATGACATCATAAATTGTTGATACTTCACCACTTACTTTTATAGGTGATACATCAACACCAATAATAAACTCCGCTCCCATATCCTTTACAACTGATACAGGAATTCGATCAATCACACCGCCATCAACTAAAAGTCTGCCATTCCATGGTTCTGGAACAAATATACCTGGAATAGAAATACTCCCTCTTACAGCAGTGGCAATATCTCCTTCTCTAAAGATAATTTTTTCTCCAGTTAACAAGTCAGTTGCGATGACAGCAATTGGTAAATCTAAATCTTCAATTTTTCTACCGTATGATAATGCTCTAATAAGTTCTTTTGCCCGATTACCGGAAATTAATCCCATTTTAGGTACAACATAATCAATATAGTACTTTGATTTAAAGACTTTCGCAATTTTATAGAGTCTGTCTATATTAGAACCTGCTCCATACAAGACTGCTACAAGTGCACCCATACTACTTCCGGCAATATAATCTATGGGGATATTATGCTTTTTTAACACGGATATTACACCAATATGTGCAAAACCTCTTGCACCACCTGACCCTAGTGCTATACCAATTTTCGGATTCAATTTATTCCCCTCCATATAAACTAAATTGGTCTAAAATCGAGTTCATTTAACGTATATTGAATAGTACAAGTTTTATTTTTGATCCATATATTAATAACATATTTTCTATTCATTCAATTTACGACAATATAAGATGAATCAAATTTTGTTCCAATCATTTGTTGGAGGTTTGTTCGTGAAAAAAAATCATTTTATTACGTTGATTATTTTTATCATTCTAGTTACGCTAACCGCAACCATTATCATTTACCCTGATGTTGCATTTAAAGGTTCAACTCGAGGTTTAGAAATGTGGTGGGGAATCGTCTTTCCCTCTTTATTACCCTTTTTTATTTTAAGTGAGCTATTAATCTGTTTTGGAATCGTACAATTTATCGGTGTATTTTTAGAACCTGTCATGAGGCCATTATTTAGAGTTCCAGGAGTTGGAGCTTTTGTGTGGGCGATGGGAATGGCTTCAGGATTTCCATCCGGAGCGAAGCTTTCTGCTAAATTATACAAAGATGGAGAGTTAACAAAATTAGAAGCTGAAAGACTAAATTCATTTACGAACTCTTCTAATCCATTATTTATTTTCGTCGCAATATCTGTTGGATTTTTTCATAATGTAAACATAGGAATTGTTCTGGCTGCTAGTCATTACCTATCAAACGCTCTTGTTGGCCTGATAATGAGGTTTTATGGCAAAAACCAACCCAACTATTCTAGACGAGAAAAAACCCCTTCAAATCGAATTAAACACGCTTTTACAGTACTACATGAAAAAAGAATGAAAGAAAAAAGACCAATCGGTAAGATATTAGGAGATGCGATTGCCTCTTCCATCCAAACTTTACTCATGATTGGTGGATTTATTATCGTATTTTCCGTTTTGAACATGCTTTTGATTGAAGTTGGTTTCATAACCCAAGTTGGAAAAATCATTTCATTTATCATTTCAAAGTCAAGTATCCATCAAGACTTATCCACCCCTTTTGTTTCTGGATTATTTGAAATCACGTTAGGATCAAAATTAGTGAGTGATGTTGCAAATAGTACATTATTACAGCAAGTTGCTTTAACAAGCTTTATATTAGGCTTTGGTGGCTTCTCGATTCAAGCACAAGTCGCAAGTATTATTTCGGAAGTAAAAATGAGTATGAAGCCATATATGATTGGTCGTTTACTACAATCTGTGATTGCCCCTATACTTGCTGTACTACTTTGGAAACCATTATATGTTGATCGCTTGGCGGGCTGGTCGAACCATAAAACAATCACAGTAATAAATAACTTTACAGAACAACATTTTCATATAGATTCAGTTTTTGTAATTGGTCCAATCATTACATTGACCGCTTTATATATTTACGTGCTCATCATCATATATCGAATATTTATACAAAAAAAGAAACCTCAGTTTTAATTAAACTTGAGGTTTCTTAAATTTATTTTCTAATGCAATATTGACACATTCAGGAACTAAATCTTTTACATTTCCGCCATATTTAGCAACTTCTTTCACAATTGAAGAACTTAAGAAAGAATATTGATTATTCGTCATGACAAAAAAAGTATCAATTTCATCTACTAATTTTTTATTCATTGCAGTAATCTGCATTTCATATTCAAAATCTGAAACTGCTCTTAGTCCTCTTAAAATGGCAGAAGCGTTAATAGATTTTGCGTAATCCATTAATAAGCCACTAAATGAATCTACCGTTACATTCGTTATGGATTTAGTCGCTTCAGAAATTAATGTTGTTCGTTCTTCTAATGAAAACAGCGAATTTTTAGCTGAATTATTTAATACGACAACAATTACTTCATCAAACACCCTAGCCCCACGTTTAATAATATCAAGATGTCCTAATGTGATTGGATCAAAGCTACCAGGACACACTGCAATACGTTTCATGTTGTACCCCCTTATATTTCTCCCTTAATTTTATGATACACAGAAACACCACAAATTCCATATTTTTCTGCTTTTGTTCTGACAAAATGACCGATATTTTCCGGTAATTCTACATCAGTTGCATGTTCTACTAGAATTGTACCATCATTAGATAACAATTCTTTTTCGTCAAATGTTTCGATCAATGAAACAATTTGCTGCTTTTTATAAGGGGGATCTAATATGATTAAATCAAATTGCATTTCTCTTTTAATGATTGCTTTGACTGCACGCTCTGCATCATTTCGATATACCTCTGCAGACGATGAAAGTTTACATGTCTCTAAATTTTCTTTAATCGTCTTGATTGCTTTCATTTCTCGGTCTACAATGATTGCTTTATCCATTCCTCTACTTAAAGCCTCTATCGATAGTCCACCGCTGCCACCAAATAAATCAAGAACAGTGCCGCCTTCAAAATAAGGGCCAATTATATTAAACATCGCTTCTTTTACTTTATCTGTTGTTGGTCGTGTACTTGTACCTTGAACAGCTTTTAAACTCAAACCTTTACATTTACCTGAAACTACTCTCATTATTAACACCTACTATATTTATCAATTCTCAAAATATCCTATCATAAATTTCTACAAACAAAAACAATTCTTTCCATATTCTTCTTCTAATGTATAAAATCATTCTCTTTGGTTATAACTATTTTTAACAACATCTCAGTTGATGTTGTTGCCAACCGCGGAGAAGACTTACGTTTCCCCATAAGTTCTTCCTCCGGTTTCTCCTCTCCCTTTGCCTTCTTTTAAGTGATTACACTTTAATAAGAGGGGCCCTGCGAATGCGGGGTTTTTTTTTATGTCTGATTCCTGTAAAATAAGTGATGCATATCCAATGTAATACAGATATTTAAGGGGGATTCATCATGATCCAACGCATGATTGAAATAGGAGAAGGTTACTCCGATTTATATGAATTATTTGAATTAGCTAAATCTCAGAAAGATAGAGTAAAATTTTTACTTAAGTTAACATCTGAAAAAAATAATCAAAAATGCTGTACATTCGCAGTTATTTTAAGCCCTACTTCTATTGGCGAATTTCAACCAATATATTATTGCAGAGAAGGTATTACTCTAAAAGAGAATTCAATTACGAAAAGAGAAGAACTATTTGAAGAACTAGCTGTAACATTAAATAAAGAAATTATTACATTACATATTAGGCATTCAAGTTCTTTCCATGCAATAGAATTATATCAACAATATTTAATTGGCATTTTAAGACTTAATCATTTTATTCCTCCAATGAAGTAAAATGATTCAAATTCATTAAAAAACGATTGAACGGTGTTTAATTTAGAAGTAATTTCCTAAATTAAGTTTACCATTCAATCGTTTTTAATCTACTTGATAATCATATTCCTTTTCTTTCGCATGATCTGGCTTCGCATTTTCATACTCAGTTTTGATAAAAGGTTTATATGATAATTCGATTCTTTTTACAAAATGAAATTTCTTCAATCTCTCTATTGTTCGTTCAATATCATCCATATTGCAGTATAAGACAACATATTTCAAACGCTTAGAAACAAAGTGAATATTTCCAAATTTACGTAACATTTTTGCTTGCTTTAATGACTGTAAATAAATGATAATACCTTGTCTTTGCACAAACATATAACTTTCTCCTTTAAAAATCCGTTAGAAATAGAATATCATATCCTAATTTTCTTTTGCAATGAAACTTTCATAATTCATTCGTATGAAAGGGTTGAATAAAGATGCTAGATGATATCTGGGAACAATTTCTTTTATGTATAGCTTCAAATGATGAAGTGAAAGAAGTTTCTAATAAATTAATTTGTGGCGTTATCTTTTTATATATTCAACCACTGGTCCCCCAAAAAAGCGAGGCATTTATTAAAAACATCGTTATAACATGTTCTAAACAGTATACAACACAATATAAGTTAATTTATCGAATTGAATTTGTCCGAGCCGAACAGAATATCTTGATCTTTAGACATCGTTTTTACGTTCCAAATCAAAAAATGTTCTGTTGTGGAAATGGATGTATAAACTGTACTAGATTCCGAAAATAATTGATATAGGCTATTTTCGGGTACATATTGTTAAGACATAAGAATAGGTTTATTGATGACAACTCCAGGATACTCCTTTTCTTTGATTCCTAAGCCTAGAGGATGCTCATCTATCATACATTTCCTACAGGAGTCTTGCACTTTACGTTCTAATCAACTTTTGACTTTTTCCTTTAAAATCCTAAAAGCAGCAATCGTTTTGAAAATAGCTTTAATAAAAAAGAAGACTCACTAATCATTAATGAGTCATTCTTACTAATTATTTTACTTTGTTTTACATCCACATTTACCGCCTGTACCGCATCCGCCCGTACTGCAGCCTCCACCAGTATTTACAAAGAATGGATTGCCTGCTGGAACTTTTACTGAAGGTGAAACAGATTGAGCAATTAAGTAGCTTGTCTCATCTAACAGCAACTGAATTGCGTCTTCCGCTTGTTTAAAAGCAGCAATCGTTTCATTCAATTGTAGTTCTCTTTTGACTTCGCTCATATTTTTACGAATTTCTTTATAATCAGGATGGTACTTTCCAAAACGTTGAACATCCTCATATAAGTCTTTCGTCTTTGTAAAGCGTTGAATTATGTCCTGCGCGGTTCTGTCATTATTTAAGGCTATATATGAAGCTCTATACTGATCTGCAACATCAGATTGTACGATCATAGAAGCAATTTCTTCTGATACTGTCATAAGTTGCAAGGTTTCAATTGTTGCGTACATTTCCTTACACCTCCAAGTATAAACTATACCATAAATAATTCGTAAAATAAAAGTACATGCTTAGCTATTTATATGTTCTGATACATTAAATGCATTTATCTTCCAGTTACCATCTTTATATTCAATATAATTCGCGCATGCATTTTTTAAAACAGTTTGAAAAGGAACCTTAATAGGATCAATTGCATGTAAAATTGCCTTAATTGTATGTGAATGAGCAACGATCACAATTCTTTTATCTTTATGAATTTCAGCAATATCTTGGAGTGCATGAAAAGCTCGTTTAATTAAAAGCTCATTTGTCTCCATTCCAACTACATTGTCATGATAGATATGATCATGAAATTCAGATACAGGTTTTCCGCTAGCCTCACCAAATTCTCTTTCTACAAATCGAACATCTTCAATAATTTGATCAATACTAGTAAACTCCGCAATTGCCATTGCAGTTTCTTTTGCTCTAGATAATGGACTTGTTATAATTGTATCCCACTTTTCTCCACTAAGAAAACGTGCACTGTCATATGCCTGCTGTTTTCCTGTTTCATTTAATGGAATATCTTCTCTACCTTGGATAATATGATTAAGATTCCAATCTGTTTGTCCATGTCTAACTAAACAAATTTCTGTCATAACTTTTGCTCCTTTTTAAAACTTGTAACCCTTATTGTAGCAAAAAGCTATGACAGTATAAAATATTATTCATTTTCAGTCGCATCATCAGAATCACTCGTACTACTTTGACCTTGCTGTTCTTTTAATACTTGAAACATATCAATCATAAATGAAGCCATTTGAACTTGATTTTGCAATTTATCTACACGCTGAGGTATCGTTTTTCCAAAAAACTCTAACGAGGCAAGTCTGAAGTCTTCAACTAATTCAGGATTACGAGAAAGTTTTCTATACCATTTTGGTTGTTGTCTAATAAATTTAATATACTCTTCATCGCTCTGTAGAAAATCTAATACATCTTTTCTCATTTCAACCTCCTTAATCCTGTCTGAAGTTAAAAGGTTGTGACGTTTGCTTTTCTTCACGTTGACCAGATGAAGCTGGGGATTTAAACTGAGAAATTAATTGCTGAATATTATTTAAAGTTGAATTTACATTTGATAAATGATCCTGGATTTGATCTGGATCTAAATTCTTAACAAAGGACATTACTTTTCCTACATATCCTTCTTCTGATTGCTCTTTCTTTTGATCTTTTTTTGATGTTGCTTTTCCACCATCTGTTCTATAAGCATTCCATTCATCACTATCTTCACCATATAAATACCATTCTTCAAAAAATTGTTGCCACGTTTTATTCCCTTTTTTGACTTCATCTCTTAGCTTAGGATGTTCTTTGGCAAATTGCCTGAATTGTTCGATAGATGGACGGTTATGATTATTTCTCACACATCTCACTCCAATTAAAAGCATTTATTACAAAATTATGTATGAAGAATAATTTCGTGCTTGTATGGAAATAAAAAAACCAAGCACATAACGAAACGTTAATGCTTGATTTTTAATTATTTAATAAAATTTTGAGTGTAATATTTTTTATATGCTCCAACTCCAAGTGTGGTGTAATCTTTTTTATACATATTCACTCGGTGACCTTTTGAGTTAATCCAACCATAAACAGAAGCAATTCCATCAACATAATTAGCAGAAATATTTTCACCAGCTAAGCGATATGGAACATCTGCATCATTTAACCGATCAGCTAAGCTACCGTACAAAGATGAATGGTGATCAAAATATTTGTTCTCTACCATATCTTTGCTATGACCTAATGCTACTTTTGCAGCTTCTTTATTCCATTTTAATGTTGATAAATTCATTCTTTTACGGTAAACATTTGTAAGATTAAAAATTTGTTTTTCTTCTTCACGATCTATAATTGCTTGTTTGGCTTCATTTAAAGGTTTTGAACTTATTAATTTACCACTATAGACTAGTTCATATGGTCTTTGCTTTACTAGCGTTTCAGGAGAAAGGAATCTTACACCTAATAAACTTCCAGTAAATCGGTCAAAATAAAGTTGAGCATAACTATCATTCACTGCAACAAGTGGTCGTTCATGTAAATCCGTTGTTGATAATTTAAATGTATATTCATTATTTAATAATGAAAAAGACAACTTCTCATGTAAATTTACATGATCAATTGATTCTTCATAATGACTGCCTATTAAAAAAGGTGATACATTAACTTTATTGCCAGCAACATATACTGTCACTACAGTACCATTCAAAATACCAAATTGTATGTAATTTGCAGGGTCTTTATCATAAATTAGCCAATCATAATCATATTGAGAAGGAACCTTTCTTGATGGCTTACCGTAGACTTTTATTACATCTTGTTCACTCTTACCGATATATTCTATAACAGAAAAACTAGCTGCACTTTTCGTATCAGTATGTTCCGTCAAAGGTACTTGAACTTCATCAACTCTTTGAAATTGATTTACGTTCGTTATATTTATAAACCAATCTTTGATTAGTGGACTGAATATAAATACAGTTACAAAACTTATTGTAAAAAAGAAAAGTTTTAAAAGCTTTTCCATTTTTATCTTCCCTTCTCGGTAGTAATCTAATTTATATATATCCATTGTAGCCAAATTATTCAAAAAAATATATAAATTAGTTAAAATACATTTATCAGCTTTTCATTGCTAATTATTGTCATAGATAATATTATATTAGTAGGGATTTTTTCTAAGTAATTTAGGGGGTAATAACATGAAATTTGAAAATACAAATTTAGAAAATCATGTAGTGAATGTAAAATTATTAAATGAAATCATGGAAGAATTAGGTTTTGTCCTTGCAGGTCAATGGGATTACGAACGTGTAACTTACGATTATAAATTTGAACTTCGCAATGAAATTTACTATTTACGTGTACAAGGTTATTCTGTTGAAGGCCACGTTGAATCTAGCAAAGGTAAAATCCAATTACTTACTCCATTATTAGGTAAGTATTACTACCCACACGGTGTAGAGTATGGTGAAGGTGAAAACTTCCCTCAAGCAGTATTAGATAAGAGTGCAGATCTACTGAAAAAAGCAGAAGAACAAATCGCACTTGTTAGTAAGTTCATTATTCTATAATTATTAAAAAGAGTGAGTAATAGAAGTACAAACTTCTATTACTCACTCTTTTATTTTGTCTTTTTACATTAGAAACCTAAAACTGCTTTAATAACCGATGTTGTTTCTCCACCTTCATATAATACATAAAGTAAGAAATAAACAAACACACCTGTAATTGCAGTAAAGAACCAAATAATACTAGTAATTGGACCAATTTTTTTATGCAACTTTAATTTGTTTTTAAAACCAGATATTAAAGATACAAGACCAAATACTCCACCAGTAGTAGCTAAGAATATATGGAAGAATAAAAATATGTGATAATACAATTTTAAACTCTCTGGTCCACCAAAGTTTGTGTTTCCAATAAAGATTGTTCTAGAAGCATATACGATAAAAAAAGATAAAGCGAATACTCCTGCAAAGAACATGACTTTTTTATGCGCTTCGACATTTCTTTTTGCGATTAGTACCCAGCCAATTGCAACTAAAATTGCACTAATGACAATAAAGCTTGTACTAATTGTTGGTAAAATTGGTAAATTCAAAATTTCCACCCCTACGATTTTTTAAGCAACAATGGATTACTACTGATTGGATCAATTTTATTTCCATTTTGTTCTCTTTTAGCCCATTTAAAGAAGTTATAACCAATAACCCATCCATAAACTATTTCCTGGATAATTTTCATGATGACGCCACCAACTTGCTGATCTTCTCGAGCAGACATGAAGTTCAGTACTTCTGGTCCAGATATATTTAATGATTTTAATAAATCCGGAGATACACATAACTCCATAGCCTTACTCCACAAAACAGGATCATTATAAGTAGCATAGAATGGATGTCCCGAAAAAATGATTAATGCACAAGCAGGCGTTAATAATATACCATTTGCAAACATATAACCAATTTTTTGAATATCAGATAAAGTTTGTCTATCTTCTAAATTATTCATAACTGGGAACCACATGAAAATAGCCATAAAGAATAATACATTCGTAAATAAAAAGTGATATACATTATCCGTCTTCACGAAATCAAATATTAATGGGTAATGATACATTGAAAAAACACCATTAAAAATAATTAATGCAATCAAAGGCTTTGTAAAAAATGTAAAAAAGACATTTACAAATTTAGGTTTTAATATTTTTTTCCATAGCCAATTAGGAATACCGATAATTAAAAATATCGGTGCAACTAAATACAATAAGCCCATTTCCGTCATATGAGCACTAAAAATAATATGACCAATTAAATCAATTGGACTACCTTGTGCAATATAAATAATAGCTATACTAAGTATAAAATAGACTTTTTGTTTTGTTACCGTCACATTATGTTTTGATTGATATTTATGAATCAAATAAAAATAACCGGCAATTACCAAAAGTAAAAATACGAATAAGTAAGGACTCCAAAGAGCTTTGAATCCGAACATACTTAAATTAATCATTGATGCACACCCTTTATCTCTTGAATTCACTCTTATAGCTCACTACTGCTTACATTAATATAATGATGTCGAAAAAGAAAGCACCTTAGTAGTAATTAGATTTTATAATAGAAAAATACACAATTCAAACTATTATACTACTAAATTATATACTAGTATTAACAATTTGTTCAAATTTAAGTATGACAGAATTATGTCTAAATATAATTATTATTAATAAAGATATTCCAAACTTAACTACACTATTTTGACATAGAAAAAGGAAGTGAATTATATTCACTTCCTCTTTTCATTATAGCCAGATTAATGTTAAGAATGTTAAAAGTGTAATGATCGCAACTGTCAATCCAGAGTATAAGAAGAATGACGTTGTGCTATGTCCTTTATTTTTCATATGCATGAAGTAATAAAGTTGGAAAATTAATTGAACTACAGCTAATAACAAGATAAACGGTACTGTGAAATATGAATCCATATGTTCACGGTAAATTACAGCTGCAAATGAAGCTAGTGTTAAAACGATCATGAATAAGAACGAAATAACTTGTTGCTTCATTTCTTCTGCATGTTTACGTCTGTGGTACTTTAATTCAACTTGATTGTGACCTTGATGAGAGTTTGTATTTGTACCCATTCCTTATCCCACCATTCCCATTAAGTATACTACTGTAAAGATGAAAATCCATACTACGTCGATAAAGTGCCAGTATAAACTTGCTACGTAGAACTTAGGCGCATTGTATAAATTTAAACCTCTTCCAGCGTTTCTTAACATTAGTGTAGTAATCCAAAGTAACCCAACAAATACGTGAGCACCGTGCGTTCCAACTAATGTATAGAATGCAGAACCAAATGCACTACTTTTCATTGTAAACTCAAATTCGTGCATATAATGTTTAAACTCGTAAATTTCTAATAATAAGAAACCTAAACCTAATAAAAGTGTAATACCTAACCAAAGCATCATTTTCTTATGCTCGAAATTTTTCATGTGGTACATAGCATATACACTTGTTAATGAAGATGTTAAAAGTAACATTGTAGCAATGAATACTAATTTAGGTTCGAACATTTCACTTGCACTTGCTCCACCAGCAGTAGAGTTTCTTAACGCTAAAAACGTACCGAATAATGAAGCGAATAATACTGTTTCTCCACCTAGAAATAGCCAAAATGCTAAGAACTTATTTTTACCTTCTTCTGTTGCTTTTTCAGGGTTATGCGGGAACGTTTCAGCAGTAAATTTTTGATTCATTTCCATTATGCTTTAACCCCCTCGTCCGCTAAATCTTCTTTATGAATATGATAACCGTGATCATCAATCCATGAACGTAAGAACATACATCCGAACGTAATCACTAAGCCAAGGATTAAAACACCTACTGCTGTATGATTTTTTAAACCATCATTATATAATGCCCCAAATGAAGCAATAAATAATCCTAGTGACATAACGAAAGGAAGAATAGATGAATTTGGCATATGAATATCACCTAATGGTTCAGCAGGCGTCATTTTACCGTTACCGTCCATTTTTTCTACCCATAAAGCATCTAATCCACGAACGTATGGAATTTGAGCAAAGTTATATTCAGGAGCTGGAGAAGAAATTGCCCACTCAAGTGTACGACCTACACCCCAAGCATCGCCTTCTGCTTTTTCTCCTTTAACAGCTGTGTAAACTACATTGATTAATAATACGATTGTTGCAACACCCATGAAGGCTGCACCAACTGAACTGATTAAGTTTCCTGTATCTAAACCTTGTCCTGGTAAATATGTAAAGTAACGACGAGGCATACCCATTAATCCTAAGAAATGCTGGATAAAGAATGTTAAATGGAAACCAATAAAGAATAAAATGAAAGTTAGAATTCCTAATTTTTCATTTAAAATTTTACCAAACATTTTTGGCCACCAGTAATGTGCACCAGCGAATAAACCGAATACTACCCCACCTACGATTACGTAATGGAAGTGAGCTACTACGAAATAACTATCATGGAACTGATAGTCAGCAGGAGCTGCAGCATTCATGATACCAGTTACTCCACCTAATACGAATGATGGGATAAATGCAACTGACCAAAGCATTGCTGTTGTAAAACGTACTTGACCGCCCCAAATTGTTAATAACCAGTTAAAGATTTTAACACCAGTTGGAACTGCGATTGCCATTGTTGCTACTGCGAAGATCGCATTTGCAACTGCACCAAGTCCATCAGTGAACATATGGTGAGCCCATACCATGAATCCTAAGAAACCAATTAATACTGTTGCGAATACCATTGAAGAATATCCGAATAAGCGTTTCTTAGAGAATGCTGGAATGATATCTGAGAAGATACCAAACGCTGGTAAAACAAGAATATATACTTCCGGATGTCCGAAGATCCAGAATAAATGTTCAAAGATCATTGAGTTACCACCTAATGAAGCGTCAAAGAACGCTGTACCAAATAGGCGATCGAACATTAATAATGCTAAACCAATTGTTAATGCTGGGAAAGCGAATAAAATTAATGCTGATGTTACAAATACTGTCCAAGTAAATAGTGGCATACGCATATAAGTCATACCAGGAGCACGCATGTTTATAATTGTTGCTAAGAAGTTAATACCCCCAGCTAATGTACCAATACCTGAAACCTGTAGACCAAGTAAGTAGAAGTCTACACCATGTGATTTACTAGCTAAAGCTAATGTTGCGTATGAAGTCCAACCTGCATCAGGCGCTCCACCTAAAAACCAACTTAAGTTTAAGAAGATTCCACCGAAGAAGAATAACCAAAAACCTAAAGCGTTTAAGAACGGGAATGCTACGTCACGTGCACCAATTTGTAAAGGCACTATTGCATTAAAGAATGCAAATATTAATGGCATTGCCGCTAAGAAAATCATTGTTGTACCATGCATTGTTAATACTTGGTTGTATGCATCACCTACTAAAAAGGTGTTGTCTGGTTTGATTAATTGTATACGAATAAATAACGCTTCCATTCCACCAACTAAGAAGAATAGTCCCCCTGCAATTAAATACAGGATCGCAATTTTCTTATGGTCGACTGTCGTTAAATAGTCCCATATAAGTGGTTTCTTATGCCCTACAGAACTCACAGTATTACCCCCTTTGCTTCATATCCATCCATTATTTTGCAATTTTCAAGCTTTCTAAGTATGCAGTTAAAGCATTAATCTCGTCATCTGATAGTTCACCATATTTACCTGTCATTAGGTTACCTGGCTTCATAGATTCAGGATCTTTTAACCATTTCTTTACGTTTGCTTCAGTATTTTCAGCAATACCTGCAACCATTTCACGGTCACCGAAATTAGCTAAGTTTGGAGCAAGACGTGCAGCTGGTGGTCTTGTATCATTCGCATCAGCAGCATGACAACCGATACAGCTTTGTTGGAAGATTTTTTCTCCTTCACTAGCATCCGCAGTTACAGCTTGACCTTTTTGATCTTTCATCGAAACTAACCATTGATCATACTCTTCTTGACTAACAGCTTTTACTTTAAATTGCATTAAAGAATGTGAAGGACCACAAAATTCTGCACAAAAACCATTATATGTACCTTCTTTATCTGCTGATAACCACATTCTGTTTGTGCCTTCAACGTTTGTATCAATTTTACCTGCTAATGATGGTACCCAGAATGAGTGTTTAATATCTTCACCTTTTAAGTTTAAGATTACTTTTTTACCAACTGGGATAATCATGTCCTGAGACGTGACAATTTTTGATTTTGGATACTCAAATTCCCACCAGAAAAGATGAGCGTTTACATTTACAACAATTGCATCTTTCTTTTTCTCATCTTTCGCGATTTGTTTTTCATCAGAAAGCTTAAAAGTTTGTGATACAGTTGGAACTGCTAAAATGATAAGTAAGATAACAGGAATAATAGTCCAAAGAAGCTCTAAAGTATGACTACCTTCAACTTGCTTAGGAATTACATCTTCTTCCCCTTTACGATGACGGAACTTAACGACAACATAAAGGAAAAGTACTGTTACAACAGCAACAACAAATACCATGATAATAGTACTTAGCTTCATAAGCTCGTACTGCATTTCTGCTACTTCACCTTGAGGAATCAATGTAGATTGATTTGGATTACCAACACATCCACTCAATATCACTGCTATCAAGGAAATTAGCGAGACTAATCGCCAATGTTTCATAAGTATACTTCCCCCTCTTTCAATTTAAAGTGTTTCATTCTTATTTGAAAATAAGATTAAACAAACGATAAAATTTCCCCCGTAATACCCCTAACTAAAACGAAATTGTAAACACAATCATTGACATGAACAGAAGTGTTAAATAATTTATTGAGTAAATAAACATTAGTTTTGAGAACTTTTGATCGTTCTTTTGTTTATAACAATAAATTCCTAATACAATCCATCCTACATTCAATATTGTTGCAAAAATAATAAATGGTAAACCTAGATCTTGCATGTAAAATGGCAGAGGTAATAAACAAAGTACCCAGATCATCACTTGACGTTTCGTCATTTCAAATCCGTACACCACTGGTAACATAGGAATACCTGCTCTTTTATATTCTTCAGAGCGACGCATAGCTAATGCTAAAAAATGTGGTGGTTGCCAAATAAACATGATTAAAAACAGCATCCAAGCAATAAAATGCAAATTCGCATCAATCGCTGCCCATCCAATTAAAGGGGGTGCTGCACCAGATATACTACCTACTACTGTGTTTAACGTGTAATTACGTTTCGTCCAAAGAGTGTATAGTACGATATATGTAAATGCACCAATAAATGCATATACAACAGCCATTAAAGTAGTAAACGCCATAAAAGTAAAACCAACGATTAGTAACATAATTCCAATAGAAATTGTAACACTTGGTTTGATATTTCCTGTTACCGTTGGTCTATTTTTGGTTCTTTCCATGTATGGATCAATATCTCGATCAATATAGTTATTGATTACACATGAACCTGCAATGATTAACGATGAACCAATAATTGTTAAAATTGCTTTTGGTAAAGTTTCTAATATATCTAATCCATTTAATTGGATAGCTAACCAAATTCCTGTAAACGTTGTCAGTATATTAGAATTTACGATCCCTATTTTCATCAAAGAAAGTAAATCTTTCTTTAGTGAAGAAGAAGGATGATCCATTTCGCTATCATTAGAAACATTATTTGCTAATTGTTCCAAGTCAATCCTCCTCATTTCAACAAAACTTCATATTTCATTAACCAAATATAATTTTGTTTTAATCATTATTAAATTTTAACCTATTTCTATTAAACTAAATCAAATGAAATATTTGTGATAAATATATGAACAAATTGTGTACGTTTCAAAAAAATTTTAACGTAAACAGTCAAGCTTTTCAATACTAAATACTATTTAATTATAAAATTAATTATTTCTATAATTTAAAATTGAATACATCCTATGTGTAGAAAAAACAAATATTATGTCTAAAATGAAAGGTTATCTTTGAATTTTATGTCGTAATCTTATATGATATAGAAGTATTATTAGCAGAATAATTTTTTTAATAGATATATTTTAACAATAATTATTATTTTATAAAAGTGGGTGTATATACTTTGCTACGTGTTTTAAAAGGGGTTTCATTATTGACCTCATTCGTACTTCTAATTGTTTTACTGGGTGGGGCACTCGTAACAAAGACAAATTCTGGACTTGGATGTGGAAAATCTTGGCCATTATGTAAAGGTCAAATCATTCCTGATAATTTAACGATTGAAACAGTAATTGAATTATCTCATAGAGCAGCATCAGGTCTTGCAGGAATGTCAGTATTATTATTAGCAGTGCTTGCTTGGATTATTATTCCACATAAAAGAGAAACGAAATTTTTAGCAATCATCTCATGTGTATTTTTAGTAGCACAAGCATTAATCGGAGCAGCTGCCGTTGTATGGGGACAGGTTCCTGCGGTTAAAGCCATTCATTTTGGAATCTCATTAATCTGTTTCGCTGCTGTTGTCATGTTAACATTATTAATTTTTGAACGTGATAGAAATTACCAAAAAGATACGTTTTTTGTTGGAAAAACAATGAAAATTCATACGTATGGACTATGGATTTACTCATATTTAGTCGTTTATACCGGCGCACTTGTAAGACATGAGAATGCAAGTTTAGTTTGTCCGAGTTGGCCAATGTGCAGTAGAGCTAATAATGGTTTCCCAACTCAATTTCATGAATGGGTACAGATGGGCCATCGTTTAGCAGCTTTCATTTTATTCCTTTGGGTCATCATTGCTTTTATTCACGCATATAAACACTATCGTAAGGAACGTGGAATTTATGTAGGATGGTTAGTATCAGCGATTATTGTTACTTTACAAGTGATTTGTGGCGCATTCATTATTTTAACAAACTTAAACATTTATGTAGCATTAACACATGCCATTTTAATTTCATGCTTATTTGCGATTTTAAGTTTCCAATGTCTACTTAGTACTAGAAGTAAAAAATCCAATACACAATTACATCAAAATAAAGTCATTTCATAAAAAAAGGTATTTCCTCAGCTAATAACTGAAGAAATACCTTTTTTATTATCTTTGTTCTAATTCGATTAATAAGTCTCCTGTTGAAATACTCTCGCCTGATGTAATAAATAGATCTCTTATCACTCCTGTAAATGGAGATTGTACAGTTGTTTCCATCTTCATTGCTTCAGTAATTGCTAATGTTTGTCCTTTTTCAACAACATCACCTTTTTTAACTAAAACATTTAAGACTGTTCCTGGCATTGTCGCATTAATATGATTTGGATTACTAGAATCACCTTTTCTTTTTTGAACAACGGTTGACTTAATAGAATAATCTTTAACCACTACTTCACGTGGCTGACCATTTAATTCAAAGTAAATGACTCTTGTTGCATCAGGTTGTGCTTGACCAATCGATACTAATTTTACAATCAATGTTTTTCCACGTTCGATATCTACTTTAATTTCTTCATCTAATTTCATTCCATAGAAGAATGAAGGGGTATCTAGTACTGAAAGGTCACCATAGCTATCAACATTGTTTTGATAATCCATAAATACTTTCGGATATAAACAATAAGATAAAATATCAAAATTTGTAACTTGTCGTTTTAAAGTTTGAAATAAATATTCTTCTACATCTTTAAAATCGATCGGTTTTAACGTTTCTCCTGCTCTTTCAGTCAATGGTTGTTTTCCTTTTAAGATGATACGTTGTAAGCTCTTAGGGAACCCACCATGTGGCTGACCTAACTGTCCTTCGAAGAATTCTACAACTGAATCTGGGAAATCAATTCCGTCCCCTTTTTCATAAATATCATCTTCAACAAGATTATTTTGTACCATAAATAATGCCATATCACCTACTACTTTAGATGAAGGTGTTACTTTAACAACATCACCAAATAGTTGATTTACACGACCATACATATCTTTAACGGCTTCAAAACGATCTCCTAAGCCTACTGCTTTTGCTTGTTGTTTTAAATTTGAGTATTGGCCACCTGGCATTTCGTGTTGATATACCTCTGTGTGTGGTGACACCATTCCGCTTTCAAAACTACTGTAATATTTACGCACGCCTTCCCAGTAAGTAGATAATTGTTCTAAACCATTAATATTTAAGTTTGTCTCAAAGTCAGATCCTTGTAGAGCGTAATATAAACTGTTTACACTTGGCTGTGATGTTAAGCCAGACATACTTCCAATTGCAACGTCGACAACATCTATACCTGCCTCAATTGCTTTTATATATGTGTATAAGCCATTTCCACTCGTGTCGTGAGTATGAAGATGGATTGGTAAGTCTACAGTCGCTTTAAGCTCACTAATAAGGGCATAGGCAGCTTGTGGCTTTAATAATCCTGCCATATCCTTAATGGCTAAAATATGTGCACCTGCTGATTCTAAATCCTTTGCAAGCTCTTTATAATAAGATAAGTCATACTTTGTTCTTGAAGGATCTAAAATATCACCTGTATAACAAATAGAAGCTTCTGCTAATTTACCATTTTCGCGAACAGCATCAATGGCAACCTCCATACCTTTGATCCAGTTAAGGCTATCGAAAATACGGAACACATCTATTCCAGCTTGTGCCGATGCTTCAATAAACTTTTTAACTAAATTGTCAGGATAATTTTTATATCCAACAGCATTAGAACCACGTAATAACATTTGGAATAATATATTTGGTACTTGTTGTCTTAACGTTAATAATCTTTCCCATGGATCTTCATTTAAGAATCGGTAGGCTACATCAAACGTTGCCCCACCCCACATCTCCATTGAGAATAGATTTGGCAATAATTTTGATGTTTGCTCTGCTACAGCTTGCAGGTCTTTCGAACGAATTCTAGTTGCTAAAAGTGATTGATGCGCATCTCTAAAAGTCGTATCAGTAAATAAAACATTCTGCTGATTTTTTAACCACTTTGAAAATTCATCTGGACCAAGTTCATCTAATAACTGTTTTGTCCCTTTGTCAGCAATTTGGATATCACTTACGTTTGGAATAATGACATCTTCAAATGTTGGTTTCTCCGAAGACGAAATACCAGGGAATCCATTTACAGTTACATTTCCAATATAATTCAATAATTTAGTCCCACGGTCTCTTCTTTTTGCAAAAACGAATAACTCAGGTGATGAGTCAACAAAGGACGTATTGTATTCACCAGATAAGAAATCTTTGTGTTGCATAACATTTTCTAAGAATGGAATATTTGTCTTAATTCCACGAATACGGAACTCTTTTAAGTTTCGATTTAATTTCGCTATAGCACCTTCAAATGTCAGTGCATGAGTTGTAACTTTAACCAATAACGAATCATAGTAAGGTGTAATAACAGCACCTTGAAAACTATTACCCGTATCTAAACGTACACCAAAACCGCCACCTGATCGGTAAGCCATGATTTTCCCAGTGTCTGGCATAAAATTATTTAATGGATCTTCTGTTGTAACACGCGCTTGTATAGCAAATCCAATTCTAGGAATATCATTTTGTAATGGAATTCCTACTTTTTCATTATGTAAACTATTACCTTGTGCAATTAAAATTTGAGTTTGTACAATATCAATTCCTGTAATCATCTCAGTGATCGTATGCTCAACTTGAACTCGAGGATTTACTTCTATAAAATAAAAATCATTTCCAGAAACTAAAAATTCTACTGTTCCTGCATTAACATACTCAACATCTTTCATTAATTGAACTGCAGCCTCACAAATACGCTGTCTTAGTTCTTCAGTTATTGATGTACAAGGAGCAACTTCAACTAATTTTTGATGTCTACGTTGAATCGAGCAATCTCTTTCATATAAATGAATGATATTACCTTGATGGTCACCTAAAATCTGGACTTCAATATGTTTAGGATTTTCAATATATTTTTCTACATAAACTTCATCATTACCGAATGCAGCTTTTGCTTCTGATTTTGCTCTTTCAAATGCTTCTTTTAACCCAGAACTAGTACGGACAATTCGCATACCTCTTCCACCGCCACCAAGTGCAGCTTTAATGATAATAGGGAATCCGTAAGTTTCTCCAAATTCCGCTACATCCTGAAGTGTTTCAACTGGCCCATTACTTCCTGGAATAATTGGAAGCTTTGCTTTTAACGCTTCTTGCTTAGCTTTAATTTTGTCACCAAAAACATCTAAATGTTTTGAATGAGGACCAATAAAAACTATGCCTTCTTCCTCACATCTTTGTGCAAATTTAATGTTTTCAGATAAAAATCCATACCCAGGGTGGACAGCATCTACATTATTTTTCTTTGCAATTTCAATAATCCCTTCAATATCTAGGTAAGCATCAATTGGTTTTTTACCTTTTCCAACGATATATGCTTCATCCGCTTTATAACGGTGATATGAACCTTCATCTTCCTTTGAATAAATACCTACAGTGCGAATACCTAACTCGGTACATGCACGAAATACACGAATAGCGATTTCGCCACGGTTAGCAACTAAAACTTTTTTAATTTGTTTCGTATAAGTCATAATAATGCCTCCTGTATTCATGAAAGATAAATGATTATAAATGAAATGTAATCTATGATTGCATTAAGAAACAGTTTATAACGTTTCTTTATTCATTTTATTTCGAATGGAAATATTCATTAACATACCTACCATTGATAACATCACCATCATTGACGTACCACCATAGCTTACAAATGGTAAAGGAACACCTGTCAATGGAATTAGAGATGTAACACCACCGATATTTACAAATGTTTGGATTGCAATTAAAGCACAAATTCCTGTAGCCAATAATGAATCAAAAGAATCATTTGATTGATGTGCAATTAATAAACCTCGCCATACAATTAAAAAGATACAAATGATTACAATGATCACACCAATAAGACCTGTTTCTTCTCCAATAATTGCTAATATAAAATCAGTATGTGGCTCTGGTAAGTAACCTAATTTTTGAATACTTTTACCTAATCCCACACCAGTAAGACCACCATTGGCAAAAGCTATTAACGAATTGACAATTTGGAAACCGATATCTTGTGCATAATCAAATGGATTTCTAAATGCTAGAAATCGATTTACTTGGACGTCTGTTAGTCCAACACCAAAACTAACGCAAAAGCTTACTAAAGGATATAAGACGATAATTCCTGCTGAAAACAAAAGAATTAGTCTTTTTACAATAAACCCACTACAAAATGAAACGACAGCGCAAGTTGCAATGATTAGTAAAGCCGTACCTGTATCTGGTTGCATTCGTAATAAAATGACATATAACAAAATGACCAACCAAGGAGCAAATAACATTTTCCAATTCTTTGTAATCCCTTTTTGTCTTTTTGAGTACCAACCGGCTAGTAAAATAATTGAACTTAATTTTATTAATTCAGCAGGTTGTATCCCAAACACCCAACTTTTGGCATTGTTAACCACTTGTCCAAAAGCTAATACAGCTACTAATAACCCTATACTAATTAGTAGATTTAATAATAAAATAATCCTTTTTTTAAAGATTGTTGAGGGTATTAAAGTTAATAAAACAAATGCACCCATACCAACTTCAAATGCAAGCAGCTGTTTACGAAAAAAATGATCGCTCGCCCAATTTTCACTTTGATAGCGAATGGTTGGTAATGCAGAGCTAGCACTATATACCATAATTAATCCAAATAAACATAAAATAAGTAATGGAACAATAATCATATAGTCCATATTTTTTAAATATTTTTTTAACATTGCTAATCATCCCTGCTTCAATTCTTTATACATTATGTATTCAACTATTTTGGGAAATTCCCTTTATAAATATCAATATTGTAACATAGATTCATAGATTAATTCCTTATGCAATTAAAATAAAACAAAAAAGCTCAAACAAAGAATTGTTTGAGCTTTTGGATCATACTAACTATTTATTTTTTTGATTTGTAAAAGCATCATGCAAAGCAGATAATTGACGTTCTAGTTCTGATAGAAGTTCTTTTCCTTGCTCAACTTCAATTAATCCAAGTCGAGATGCAAAATCAATTTCTCTCGATAAACCGAACATTTGAGTATCTAAAACCTCTTCATATAGAGGGCATTGTGGCATTGTTAAATGATCAAGTTGTACATTTATTAGTTTTAAAATTTTTTCAGCATCTTTTTTTAATAATTCAAATGCTTTATCTTTGTAATCCGTTACAGCATCAGACCTCAATTTTCTCCCTCCGCTTCCGTACAAGCTATACTTCTTAATATTATAGCTCTTTTAAAGAAAAATCAACTTAAAAACGTCATTATTATAATATGTAAAATGCATCCAAGTTCATGTTGTGTATCAATTTACAAAAATCACTTCAATTTAAGTGTATGTAAAGTATTTCCGATTATGAAACATTTTAACTTTTATAAAATGTTAGTTCTATTCATTATACTCTATAATTCAATTTTTCATATCAATATTTTTAAGCTATGCAATTTTCTATATCAATACATTGATTTACTCTTAGAATTAGTCGTAAACTATATATAAACTTTATACTCTTAGGGGAGACAACAAATGAGTGATGTATTTTTAATTACCGGTGAGGTCGAGCACCCACTAACAATTGATCCAAGTGTGTGGATCTTTGATGAAAGAAAAATTGAACTTGAGCTTATTTTTAAAGGGGAACTCGAAACGGAAAACGAAAATGAAAAATACACTAAGAGTGTATCAAAACACTGGGATCGAGAAATTATTGAAGGAGCAAGAGTAGATACGAGTATCCCATTTGCTCAAACGAAGAAACAATGGCTTGAAAAAACATACGTCATGCCGTTTTCATATTTTATCGATAATAGTAAACCTAAATCTCGAGAACAGAATGTCACGATTGAGACGGAGAAATCAACGATCACATTACCGTTTGAAACTGTTTATCAATCATATTTAGCATTTTCAAACAACGGGAAAAGAATTGTTGAAGAAGGTCCAGTTCATTTATATTTTAAAGATGGCTCAAATAAAGATACACCAATTACATCTATACAAAAAATTATTTTCTAACGAAAACATCCTACGAATTTGTAGGATGTTTTTTTAGAATGACTATTTAAGAAAGTTTTTTTTGCATCAACTCTCATTTAGAAAAAGCATTACAATAAATCTGCTGCTAATTGAGCAATTGATGACCTCTCTCCTTTTACGAGCTTTACATGACCACTTATTTTTTGATCTTTAAATTTTTCTACAACATATGTTAGACCATTGTTATATTCATCTAGATACGGATGATCAATTTGTTCTGGATCTCCCATTAAGACAATTTTACTCTTATCTCCTACTCGTGTTAATATTGTTTTTACCTCATGCCTTGTTAAATTTTGGGCCTCATCTATAATGATGAATTGTTCTGGAATACTTCTACCCCTTATATATGTCAGTGCCTCTACTTCAATAGAACCCATACCAGCTAATATCGCATCAAGTTCACCAGGTTTTTTCGTATTAAACAAGTATTCAAGATTATCATAAATCGGCTGCATCCATGGCCTTAGCTTTTCATCCTTCTCACCAGGTAAATAGCCTAAATCCTTCCCAACTGGAACAATTGGTCTTGCAACTAGTAATTTTTTATAGTTTTGTAAATCTTCTGTTTGCATTAATCCTGCTGCTAGGGCTAATAAAGTTTTACCAGTGCCTGCCTTACCAATTAGAGTCACAAGTGGAATATCATCTCGTAACAGTAGCTCTAGCGCCATTGATTGTTGCGCATTTCTTGGTCGAATACCCCAAATATGATCATTAGAAAAAACGAATTTTTTAATCCTTGTACCCGATTGGTCTACAATACCAAGCGCTGAACTTGATCCACCTAAAGCATCCTTCAATACGACAAATTGATTTGGATAAAAAGGGTGGTTCGCAACGTCAGATACTGGTAATTCAGTCTTTTCATAAAACTTATTTAGTAGCTCCGTATTTATGTAGTACTCTAGATAGCCAGTATATATATGATCAACCTCTACCACTCGATCACTTAAGTAATCTTCCGCAAGTAAGTTTAACGCATCCGCTTTGACACGTACTAATGTGTCTTTACTAACTAATATAACTGTTTTGCCATCTTCTTTCGCTTCTTCTTCGAGAGATAAATTTTTCGCCACAGCTAAAATTCGATTATCATTTGTTTTTTCTACAAAAATTTCTTGTAACTGTTGAAATGATCGATGATTTAGTTCAATTCTAAACGTACCACCATTTTCAAGAGGAATACTTTCATGTAATTTTCCTAGTTCTCGAAAGCTATCGATTAATTTGGAAACATACCTAGCATTGCGACCTACTTCATCCATATATCTCTTCTTTGAATCTACCTCTTCTAATACAACAGCAGGTACAACTACATCATTGTCATCAAATGAAAAGATTGCTAGTGGATCTTGCAATAGTACATTGGTGTCGAGAACGTATATTTTACTCAATCCTTAACCTCCTGACTCAAATAACACAGAATAAAATATTTGAATTAAATTCTAAGTGCAAGTTTTAAAAACAGTTAGGTTACTAGTGAAGTATGGACGAACCGTTTATATATTATATGAATTTCTCACTACTTTAGAATACGTTTTATCTTGCCTTCAAACTTCAAGCGCTCTTAAGCCATTTAAAACAGCGTCATCTAATTTCTTAGCAGCTCTTTCATCATACGTTTTTGCATACTGTGGTTCTGTAGTAATTTTTGAACCATAAAATAAAATATTTTTTACTTCATTAATATTGACTTCAATACATGCTAATTTCAAAGGAATAGAAGGCATTTGTTTTGTTAACACTTTAGCATCACCTAAAATGTTATAGACGGTTTCATTCGAAAATAAGCTAAACGAAACAGTACTATTTGTCTCTACGTTTGAAACTACTAATGAACGTTGATCGATCGCAAAGCGAATTGTTTTCTCATCTAAAGCAATAAACCATGAAATTGCATTCATTACAGGAATGCTTTTCTCACTACTAATTGTACTTAATAAGACAATTTTTTCTTTATTACAGTCTTCAAACAATACTGGTGACAATTCTTTCTCGATACTGTTTGCCATCACTGTTTCATCTCCTTCAAATAAAGAGTATACTAAGATAATTCAAAGTTTATATAAAAACTTCCTGCTTATTAAATTGATTTCTAAAAATATATTCTAAAACCTGTTATAATTATGTTAACTTAAGTTACAGATATAAGGAGAGAAACTTTACATGAGAGTTAAATGTATGATCTGTGATAAATCAGAATCAATTAGTGATGAATCACCAATCGCTAAAAAACTACGTAATCGACCAATCCATACATACACTTGTTCAGAATGCTATGACAGGATTACGATAAAAACCGAGCAAAGAATTGCTACTGGAAAATTCCGTTTTCAAAAACCGATAAAAGATAATGACGAATGGTAATACATACAATCACGAAATAAAAAAAGCCTAGAATTTTTTCTAGGCTTTTGATATTAATAACGTATTTTAAATTAGATGGTTAAAGTCATTAAAAGCGAACTGCAACAAGAAAACAATTGATTAAGAGCAGTCTGTTCTTAATATCTTTCAGGATTCACTTTTACTTGATCTAAAAAACAATCGATCATTTCAATTGGGAAACGAGTCGTTCGATCTTTTTCACCTTGAGTGAATGAGATTAAGTAGAAATCCTCCATTACTTCAATTTTAATATTAGAAACTTTATGATCCTCTTTTAAGATCGTATCAAACATTTCATACGTCTCTTTTGCTGCTTCATCAGATGGCCTTCCATCATATATCACTTTAATCGTTAACCAGTTATATAAAGCATCCTGAACAGAATTCATCTAAAAATCCCACTTTCTATTAACAAATTAACTATGTAGTTGCATTATTTTTTTTTGATTGATGTAATCGTATTTTATAAATTCCTAAAACAAATACACTCGCAAACAATGCCTCTACTATTGGAATTCGAAGTGCTAAAAATGTTAAGAATGTACAACCTACACATAATAATACATAAGTGATTAACATTTTTATGATACTAAGTTTTTTCGCAAAACCTAAGTGATAGACCGCTATACTTAATACAATAATTAATCCATATAAAATCCACATTGACAATTGAAAATCTTCATTTGTTATTTTTATTATATTTCTAATAACAAATTCTAACTTGTCTAATTCATTTGGAGCCAATTTCTTTATCCCCCTAAACGTTAATAAAAAACCGACTAATCTGTTAGTCGGTTTTTATTATATCATAATTATTTTAAATATTTGATTCTTACTCAGCGAATTTTTTCTTTTTCGCTACACGCTCACGCTCGTTCTTATCAAGAATCTTTTTACGTAAACGAATAGATGTAGGTGTTACTTCACAGTACTCATCATCATTTAAGTATTCTAATGATTCTTCCAACGTCATGATACGTGGTTTTTTCATTGTAGTAGTTTGATCTTTATTTGCTGAACGAATGTTTGTTGCTTGTTTCACCTTAACTACGTTTACTGATAAGTCATTTTCACGGTTGTGTTCCCCAACAATCATTCCGTCATAAACTTCAGTACCAACTTCAAGGAAAATAACACCACGGTCCTCTAAGCCCATAATACCGTAAGTTGAAGCTTTACCAGTTTCCATAGAAACTAATACACCTTGACGACGTCCACCAACTTGACCTTGGATAGCAGGTTGATAGCTATCAAATGTGTGGTTAATAATACCGTATCCACGAGTTAATGTTAAGAACTCTGTTGTATATCCGATTAAGCCACGTGCTGGTACCATAAACGTTAAACGAACTTGACCGCTACCGTTATTAACCATGTCACGCATTTCACCTTTACGAGCACCCATTGATTCCATAATTGAACCAGTGTACTCTTCAGGAACATCGATTTGAACATGTTCAACAGGCTCACATTTCACACCATCAATCTCACGAATGATAACTTCTGGTTTAGAAACTTGTAACTCGTAGCCTTCACGACGCATGTTTTCAATTAAGATTGATAAGTGAAGCTCTCCACGTCCACTAACAATCCAAACATCAGGTGAGTCAGTGTTTTCTACACGTAAACTTACGTCTGTTTGAAGTTCTTGTAATAATCTTTCTTCAATTTTACGAGACGTTACAAACTTACCTTCACGACCTGCAAATGGTGAGTTGTTAACTAAGAATGTCATTTGAAGGGTTGGCTCGTCAATACGTAAGATTGGAAGTGCATCTTGGTATTCAGCAGGACAAACTGTTTCACCTACGTTGATATCTTCCATACCAGATACTGCAACTAAATCTCCAGCTTGAGCTTCTTCAATTTCAATACGTTTTAATCCGATAAAACCAAACATTTTCGTAATACGGAATTGTTTTACTGATCCATCTAGTTTCATTAACGCAACTGATTGACCAACTTTCATTGTTCCACGGAAAATACGACCAATACCAATACGACCAACATAGTCATTGTAATCTAATAATGTAACTTGGAATTGTAATGGCTCATCACTATTATCAATCGGAGCTGGAATGTGCTCAATAATTGTATCAAATAGTGCATTCATATTTCCTTCTTGTTTCGCTGGATCTGAATCTAAGCTTGAAGTACCGTTGATCGCTGATGCAAATACAACTGGGAATTCTAATTGATCTTCATCTGCACCTAATTCAATAAATAGATCGATTACTTCATCTACTACTTCATCTGGACGAGCAAAGTCACGGTCAATTTTGTTTACAACAACGATTGGTGTTAAATGTTGTTCTAAAGCTTTTTTCAGTACGAAACGTGTTTGAGGCATACAACCTTCATATGCATCAACTACTAATAGAACACCATCAACCATTTTCATGATACGTTCTACTTCTCCACCAAAGTCAGCGTGACCTGGAGTATCCATGATGTTGATACGTTTACCTTCATATTGAATTGCAGTGTTTTTTGCTAAAATCGTAATACCACGTTCACGTTCTATATCATTAGAGTCCATTGCACGTTCGTTAACATTTTCGTTTGAACGGAATGTACCAGATTGTTTTAATAGTTCATCAACTAAAGTTGTTTTACCATGGTCAACGTGCGCAATAATAGCAATATTGCGTAAATCTTCTCTTTTTTTCAAAATATATTCACTCCTAAAATGTTTCCACATCTATTTTCATTATTAACTAAAACATTATAGCACATGCATGACATAATTTTTCAACTAAATGTTTATAATCCTATATAAAATTAAAATAAAAATTTCGTAAATATTGTTTTTTTCAAATTTACATACATATATACTTTAAGTAAAATAGGATTAGGAACAGGAGGTTTCATCATGTCGAGCATTAAATACCGTCTATTATTTGTAGCACTATTATCAGTCATTTTCTTAATTCTTGTTGGTATTTTATTAGCAGAAAAAAGCGTTATTGGGGCAATTATCGCACTGATTGCTTCGATTTTTTCAGTAGGATATGGATTTATTTTACGTGCTAAATTAAAAAGAGAAGGTAAGCTTTAAAACTTACCTTCCTTTTGATCAGGAAGAAACTCAATATAATTTGATAACAACTCATTTTGTATTGATGCGTTGCTTACTAATACTGAACTATTTTTTAAAATAGAAAGCTCTTCATTTTTAAGAGTAGTACAAATCCCGCCAAGCTCTTCTACAATTATTTTCCCTGCTGCAAAATCCCATGGTGATAATCTAGGGGTAATATATGCATCTATTCTACCTGTTGCTACATAAACCATCTCAAGTGCAGCTGAACCGTACGAACGACTACCCCTTATTTTTTTAATGAGTAATCCTAATTTTTCATGATTTAAATATCGATTTTTTGTCAACCAAATCGCATTTACTGCAACAATCGCCTCTTCTAGAACGATATTTTTTAATGGGCTTATTTTTTGGTCATTTAGATAAGCACCTTCACCGCTTTTTGCAAAATATAATTCATTATGTATTACATCAAATATAAAGCCCATTTTCCCAATTCCATTCTCATAAATCCCTAATGAAATTGCAAAATTCCGTTTTTGATGAACAAAGTTCATTGTCCCATCAATTGGATCTAATATCCAGACGATACCGTTTACATTTTTCAGTTCGTCACCTTTGCCTTCTTCACCAAGTAGGGAATGATGAGGAAATTCTGTTTTAATGTTTTCAAAGAAATATCTTTGAATTTCTTCGTCTTTATTTGTAACTAAGTCATTTTCGTTTGATTTTGTATTAATAGTAATGGAGTCGTATAAAGAACTTTTTATATTTTTCGTGGCATTAATCAGAAGGGTCCTTGCAAACTGCTCTATTTTTTTCCAATCTTCTTTCATTTTGAACACTCCAATGTCTACATCTAAACTGATAAAATATCTTCTGTTTATCAGTTTACCAATAATATCCTAAAAAAACCTAATGAAATGATTTAAATCATAAAAAATGAGGAACTTTTTTGGAGGGTGGGCATACGATACATCGTTGGGCTAAAGAAAGAAATGTGTGCACAGAAAAACGAACCTATTTAAAGGTTCGGTAATTGAATACTCGCTAAGCTTCTAAACGAATTAATTCTAATCTTAGTACTTCTAATTTTTTCTTAGATTCGATCATAGCTTCATTGTCGTTAATTGTCATTGCATCGAATAATGTTGCTAATTCATAATCTAATTCTAATCTAAGTACAGGAATTCTCTTCTCAGCATCAGTTCGTTTTAACGCATTAATCACTTGTCTCATTATTATCCCTCCATAGAATATAAGTTGGCAAAACAAAATGTGTTCAGTTTAATTAACAAAATTTTCTGATTTTTATTTTGCTACTAATATATGTTATTTGAGCTTATAATGTAACTATTTTATAGTGAAACATTCTACCCATTTGTTTGTGGACAATCATGGTATACTATTTAAAGACTATATACTAGGGGGTCCAAAATGAATCAACCATTTTTTACAGAAAGCGATTTTAACATCTTCACAACTGACTCATCCTTAGAAACTAGAATGGATGCTATTAAAAGTGAAATTCAACCAAAATTCAAGGAAATAGAACAAGAAATCCTTCCTTTCTTAAATAACTCAACTGAAGAAGAATTCTTCGGTCATATTGCAAAACACGCTCGTCGTACAGTAAATGCTCCAAAAGACACTTGGATCGCATTTGCAACGAATAAACGAGGTTACAAAATGCTTCCTCATTTTCAATTTGGCCTTTGGGGCACACATCTTTTTGTTCTGTTCGGTATCATTTACGAAAGTCCAAATAAACAAAAGATTGCAACAAATTTTGATAAAAATAAAAACAAACTATTTAAGTTAATACCTAAAAACTTTGTTATTTCCTATGACCATATGAAGCCTGATGTTCACCCAAGAAGTAAAATGAAAAAAGATGACTTCCAACAAGGAATCCAAAGATTCCATGATGTAAAAAAATCCGAGTACCTTTGTGGCATTACAATTCCAAAAGATGAAGCCATTACGCTTACAAAAGAAAGTCTCATTCATACAATTAAAGATACTTATAACACTTTACTTCCTTTATACGAAATCAGTATAAAATGAATAAATTTTTATAAGTGTTGTTTAATTATACATATGTCAAAAACAAAAGTCTATGCCCAATCTCTTCACATTTTTCGACAGACCGAAAAGTGGAGGCGACTGGTCAGCTCCGACATGCATAAGACAAGGACTATAAAAGTTGCTTTTTAACTTTAATAGTCCTTGGCTTATGTCTCGAGGAGCTAGGAGCCGGAACTAGACATCCCGAAAAGTGGAGGCGACTGGTCAGCTCCAACAAGCATAAGACAAGGACATTAGAATACATTTTTTCATACCGTATAATTAATGGAAGAAATTGGCATAAAAAAAGGCAAATGATACCGTCTTGACATCATTTGCCTTTTTCATTTACATTTTAATTTTATCTCCAGGTGCAGCACTTTTGGCTTTTTGCATTAGTTTGTACGCCGAATAACCTGAAATTTCTTCTAATTCCCCACACAACTTCTTCTCTTCAGCAATACTCGGAACTATTTTTTTGAATTGTTTATACGCTAACATTAATTCTTCACGTTCAATTCCTTTTTCATATGCTTTTTCCACTGATGTGTAAAATTGTATAACTTCGATTGTTTCATTCGTACTCCAATCGTAAAGTATCGGATATTGATAATCCATGTATACCCACTCCTATTTCATGTTACTATTACCATTTTATCACATTTTTCTAATTCAATTCTTCTATTAAATATTGATATAATTTCATTTCAATGAATAATATTTCATAAGTTTAGCATTTTTTTCTATACAGAAAATTCATAGAATGATATAATTTTTTTGTTTTTCAAATGAAGGTACAACAGTTTATAACTTAATGAGAGTAAACATATTTGATTTGTTTACAAACATACCACTTCCGAAAAACACTATTATTCATAAATGGGGTGTATGTTAAATGAACCAAAATGAAACGCCGTTATTTACTTCTTTACTAGAACATGCAAAGAAGAACCCTATTCAGTTTCATATCCCAGGACATAAAAAAGGGAATGGAATGGATCCAACATTTAGGGAATTTATTGGCGATAACGCATTGTCAA
>Ga0209676_1000560_pt1 | contig 56233 bp, 54 predicted proteins | sample AraplaCvi_mLB_r2_FD_184282 | JGI IMG/M metagenome (GOLD analysis project Ga0209676, IMG submission 184282) | Arabidopsis root microbial communities from North Carolina, USA - plate scrape MF_Cvi_mLB_r2 (SPAdes) (version 2) | ecosystem: Host-associated > Plants > Roots > Endosphere | place: USA... | reverse complement strand
TGACCGACCCCGCCGCCGTCGACGAACCGGCCCTCCACGCCGCCGGCCTCCGCGGCCTCGTCCGCATCGGCGACCACACCCTCCACATCATCCTCGGCCCCAGCGCCGAGCGCGTCGGACAGGCCATGCGGGGGCGGGGTTAAAGTCTTGGGCCGCCGCCGGGGCGGCAAGGGGGAAAGAGCCGCTGGGTCCGGGCTTCGAAAGCTTGCCCACCTGACGACATCACCTGCGGCTTGTAATGGCCGGGCGTGAAAAACTTTATGTTGTCGGGTCTGGTCGCCACTTCAGTGGCTTGAAGGGCGGGCTGGCGGAGAGGGTGGGATTCGAACCCACGTTACGCTTTCACGTAAACCGCATTTCGAGTGCGGCGCATTCGACCACTCTGCCACCTCTCCAGGCGCCGTCCGGGTGGCCAAAAGCGCCGCCCGAGGTCGAGGGCGCGATACCTAGCGGCGTCATCGCCGGGAAGCAAGCCCCCCGGAGACGCTTTCTCGAAGCTTTTTCACGGTCAGACTTTCGGTCGTAGAATCATCTGGGTGCAGCGGAAAAGCGCGATGGTTTTTCCGGTGGCTTCGTCGGTCACGACGGCGTCCCAGACCTGGGTGTTGCGGCCGCCGTGGGCCAGCTTGGCCTCGACCGCCACGCCGCCTTCCCGGACGGTGCCCAAGAAGTTCGACTTCAGCTCGATGGTGGTGAAGCTGGTCCCGCCCTCCGGCAGCGAGACCACGCAGCCGTAGCCGCAGGCCGAGTCGGCCAGGGCGATGACGCTGGCGGCGTGGAGATAGCCGTTCGGGGCCATGTGCCGCTTGTCGACGTCGAAACGGCCTCGCACGAGGCCGGGCTTGGCCTCCAGCCATTGCAGGCCCAGGAGGTCGGGCAAGGAGCCAGCCTGGCCGGCGGTCAGGGCGGCGCTGAAATCTTCGGCCACGCGTCATCTCCATAAGTTCGCGTGCGAAACTTATGCGGCGCGCGCGGCGGCGCCAAGTCCGTTTTCAAAGAGAACGGATTTAGAGGGTGCTGAGGTCGACCGGCGGGAACCGAGGTCCGCTTTCGGGCTCCGAGGGCAGCTTGCCGGCGCGAATCGCCACACGCAGGGCGGCCGGGGCCAGCACCGGGTCGGGCAGGAAGGCGTCGGCCGCGGTGCGCAGGGCGATGAAGTCCAACCGGTCGATCCTGTCGTTCAACTGGATGTTGGCGGCCTTCTCCTCGGCGATCGTCGACTCGAAGGGTTCGGCGGCGCTGACGCCCGGCAGGACGCGGGTCTGCGGCGGCAGGTTCAGGAACTTGCGGGCGTCATCCCAGGCCCTGCCGGCGTCGGCGCCGGGAACGTCGCAGCGGCCGGCGCCCTCGGCGGGGGCCAGCATGAGGTCGCCGGTGAACAGGGCGTCGCCCAGCCTGTAGGCGACGGCGCCAGGCAGGCGGCCGGTCAGGGCGATGGCGGTGATCTCCAGCCCGCCCATCGGCAGGGCCTCGCCGTCCTGGGCCAGCTTGTCGAAGTCCCAGCCGTCCAGGTCGACCATGGTCTCGCCCAGCTTGGGGGCGAGGCGCTTGAGGCTTTCGACGACGCCGGCGCCGATGCAGACCGAGGCGCCGGTCTCGTATTTCACGTGGCCGGCGGCGGAGACATGGCCGGTGTGCAGGCCGGTCTCCAGGATCCAGGTCGGGCCCAGGTCGCGCGCGCGGATTTCGGCGATGATCTTGTTGATGAAGCTGGTGTCGACGGCCTCGGTGGCCGGGTCGAAATCCAGCACCGGGTCGACGATGGCGCAGAGATAGGTGGCCGGATCCACGACAAGGTAGGTCACCGTCCCTGTCGTGGGATGGCGGTATGCGATGATTTCCGGCTGCATCAATCTGCCTCAGACGCCCGAGGCCGGCACCATGACGGCCAAGCCGTTAAACATCCGCGAACAGCGGTCAGGCTTTCGACGACTTTGCGACGGATGATCGCCCAGTCTAGCGAGAGGGGGACGCGGCCGAACAGGGATGGGCGCCGTCGCGCAGGTCCTCGACCCATAGCGGCTCGACATAGCGGCCGCCGTCGCGGAAGCCGGGGGCGCAGCCTTCCGGCGTACCGGACGAGCGACCGCCGACGCCGGACATCACCGACAGGGCGACCGACTGCTGCGAGCCGCCGCGCAAGCGGCCATAGCCGGGTCCATAACCATAGCCTCCATACCCATAGCCGCCGGCGTAGTAGGGATCGGCGTAGAAGCCGCCGTGCTTTCCGAAGTCGGTCTTGGAGACGGCGACGCCCACCGTGGTGTTTTCCCCGACCGGGATCAGGGCGCTGGCGTAGGCGCTGCGATAGCCGCCGGTGCCGACCGAGACGCCCATCGAGCCGTGGATCTTGCGCTTGCCGTCCTCGTCACGCTCGTCCGAGAGGGCGGCGGGCAGGATGCCGCGATGCTCATCATCCATCGGAGGGGAGTGGTAGATGAAGTTGTCGATCTGCTGCTGGGTGGTCAGCGGCTGTGTCGTGGTCGTCGCGGCCGGAGTGGGCGGCGCCTGGGCGCTCAGGGCCTGGGCGGACGGCTTGGCCTGGGCGGTGGCGATCACTTCGTCGTCGGCGGTGGACGCCAGGGCGGGCCCCGCGAGCGCGGCGCTGACGGCGATGATCGCGAGAAGGGGCCGCATGGGTACGCTCCACGATGACAGGCCCAGTACTCTAGAGCGCCAAGCCAGCGCAATTAGGGCGCTTTTGTTGCCGCGTGGCAAGCTTGGCCCATGACGAGGATATGGGCCGTGTTCAGAGGGTTTCCAGGCCCGCCTGCAGGGCGGCCATGTCCGAGGGCAGGGGGGTCTCGAAGCGCAGGCGCTCGCCCGTCACCGGATGGACGAAGCCCAGAACCGCCGCGTGCAGCGCTTGCCGCGCCAGGCCCGCCGCCGCGATTTGGTCGCGCACGACCTGGGCCGGCTGGCCGGCGCCGTAGACGGGATCGCCCAGGCATGGCGCGCCCTTGCTGGCCATGTGCACGCGGATCTGGTGGGTGCGGCCGGTCTCCAGCCGGCAGGCGACCCGCGCCGCCAGCGGCTTGTCGACGGGACCAAAGGCGGCCTCGACCCGATAGTGGGTGATCGCCGTCCGGCCGCCCGAGCGCAGCACGGCCATCTTCTTGCGGTCGCCCGGCGAGCGGCCGATCTGGGTCTCGATCGCGCCGGTCGCGGGCGAGGGCGCGCCGCGTGTCAGGGCGAGGTACAGGCGATCGATGTCGTGGGTCGAGAACAGCTTGGACAGGCCCTGGTGGGCGACATCGCTCTTGGCCGCGACCATGACGCCCGAGGTGTCCTTGTCCAGACGGTGGACGATGCCCGGCCGGGCCACGCCGCCCACGCCCGACAGGCTGTCGCCGCAATGGTGCAGCAGGGCGTTGACCAGGGTGCCGCTCGGCGTGCCCGGCGCCGGATGCACGGCCATGCCGGCCGGCTTGTCGACCACGATCAGGTGCGCATCCTCATAGAGCACGGTCAGCGGAATGGCCTCCGGCTCGGGAGTGGCCGGGGCGGGCGGCGGCACGCGCAGCGTATAGGTCCCGGCCTTGGCCTTGCGCGCGGCGTCGGTCACCGGCTGGTCGTCGAGGGCCAGGCGACCCTCGCCGATCAGCGCCTGCAGGCGGGCGCGCGAGAGGTCGGGGAACAGCGGAGCCAGCACCTTGTCCAGACGCTGGCCGGCCAAGGCGTCGGGCAGGTCGGCGGTCAGGATCTCGCCGGCGCCTTCGTCGGGGCCGTCCGCGTCCAGGATGTCGTCATCCAGGCGCTCGTCGGTCTCGTCCAGCCTGTCTTCCACCGGGGTTTCATCGCTCCTTCACAGGTTCGTCGCGTCGTCGACATAGGCCATGCCTACGGCCGGACCTTGAGTTTGTATCCTGGGGGATAGTTCATGCGCGCTTTCCGCACCACCACGCTGTTGACCGCCAGCCTGCTGGCCCTGGTCGCCGCCGCGCCAGCCTTCGCCGCAGAAGAGGCTCCGGAGGGCAGCAACGACCAGAACACCCAGTTGGGCGAGCTGGTTGTGACCGCTCAGAAGCGCGCCCAGGACCCGGTGGAGGTGCCGATCGCCGTCACCGCCTACTCCGGCAAGTTCCTCGAGGCCATCGGCGTCAAGGCGTTCGACGAGCTGTCGGCCTTCACCCCCGGCTTTCTGGTGCAGAACCAGTCGAACAACAATTCCGGCTTCGTGATGCGCGGCATCACCTCGGACAGCGGTTCGGCCACCGACGAGACGCGGGTGTCGATCTATCAGGACGGCGTGCCGATCTCGCGCTCGCGCGGCTCGTACGTCGAGCTGTTCGACATGGAGCGGGTGGAAGTCGCCAAGGGCCCGCAGTCGACCCTGTTCGGCCGCGGCGCCCTGATCGGCGCGGTGAACCTGGTGCAGAACAAGGCCAATCCAGCCAGCTTCGACTGGTCCGCCAAGGCCGAGGGCGGCACGGGCGGCTACGCGGTCGGCGAGGCCATGGTCAATTTCGCGTTCGGCGACGGCAGCGCCCTGCGCATCGCCGCCCGCACGCGCCAGAACGACGGCTACGTCAAGGATGCGGCCGGCGGCGACGCCTATAACTCCACCAACACCCAGGCCGTGCGCCTGGCCTATCACCTGGAGCCCGGTCCGCTGAAGATCGACCTGATCGGCAACTACCAGGTCGACGACACCAGCGGCACCTCGTTCAAGAGCCACACCTTCAACCCAACCAACCCCGTCACCGGCGAGGTGCTGGGCAATACCGACGTCGCCTCGGCCGCCACCCTGTCGCCGGGCGCTGGCTTCGAGGGCGGCAAGCCGCTGGGCCTGGACCGCAAGGTCTATGGCGTCACGGCTCTGATCGACTGGCGCCTGAACGACAGCCTGACCCTGTCCTCGATCACCGCCACGCGGGCCTTCCACTCCGTCGAGGTGTTCGATCCGGATGGCTCCAGCCTGCCGATCCTGACCTTCGCCGAGGACGCCCAAGGTCGCCAGCAGAGCCAGGAACTGCGCCTGCGCTACGACGCCGGCGGCCGCTTCTCGGGCTTTGTCGGCGCCAACTACTTCCACGAGACGGGCTCGTGGCGGATCCCGGGTCAGATGGATGAGCGCCTGGTCCTGGCCCTGCTGGCCGGCAACACCCCGCTGGGCATCAGCCGCCCGAACCCGCAGCCGCTGGCCGTGCTGACCAACCCGGTCTATCTGGCCACCGTGCTGCAGCTGGGCTTCGGCATCCCCGCGTCGATCGCGCCGGGCATCGTCTCTAACCTCAAGGCCATCCACCGCGAGGAATTCGCCAACTACGGCGAGAACACCGCCTACGACGTCTATGCCGACGGCACGTTCAAGCTGACCGACAGGTTCGAGATCACGGCCGGCCTCCGCTACACCAGCGAGGACCGCGAAGCCGCCTATCGTTCGACCGTGCAGAACGGCCGCTCGATCCTGGGCATTCTGCTGGCCGCGCCGACCGCGACCAACCTGTTCTTGGCCGCCCAGCCGAACGCGGTGAACAATCCGCTGCTGCCGACGGTGGGCCTGATCGCCCAGCCGACGACGAACAATGGCGACACCTTCAGCAAGACGATCGACGACAGTGGCCTGACGTGGCGCCTGGTCGGCCGCTACGTCGCCTCGGAGGATTTGAGCCTCTACGCCTCGTACGCCCGCGGCCGCCGTCCGGACGTGATCTCGGCCAGCGCCCCGGCCACGGCGCTGAGCGCGGCCCGCTTCAACGTCGTCGCGTCCGAGACCGTCGACAGCTACGAGGCCGGCGCCAAGGGCAAGCTGCTGGACGGGCGTCTCTATCTGTCGGGCGCCGTGTTCCGCTACGACTACGACAACTTCGCCACCAGCTTCCGCCAGGGCGCCCAGGTCGTGACCCTGAACGCCGGCAAGGCCAAGGCCTACGGCTTCGAGGGCGAGGCCCGCTTGCAGGCCGGCGAGTCCTGGACCCTGTTCGGGACCTACGCCTACAACCACGCCCGGCTGGAGTCGGGCCTGCGCGAGGGCAACCACTTCCGCCTGTCGCCCGACCAGACCTTCTCGGTCGGCGCCGCCTTCAGCCGCGAGGCCCTAGGCGGCAAGCTGACCTTCACCCCGACCTACACCTGGCGCTCGAAGATGTTCTTCGACGACGACAACGATCGTTCGGACCTGCAATCGGCCAGCCTCTTCCCCGACACCAAGGTCGACGAGTTCCAGAACGCCTATGGCCTGCTGAACGTCCGCCTGGGCTTTGGCGCGGTCGACGATCGCTGGAAGATCGAGGCGTTCGTCGAGAACCTGGCCGACGAGAAGTACCTGAAGGACGCCGGCAACACGGGCGACAGCTTCGGCATCCCGACCTTCATCGCCGGCAAGCCGCGCTTTATGGGAATCGGCGTCACGTTCCGCCGCTAATTCGCGTTTGCGCCGTCAGGACCCAAGGAACGGGTGACGGCGTGATCGTCCTGTTGTTTCGTAGCGCGTAGCCGCATCGGGAGGGGCCCATGAAGATCGATCGTCGTAAGGTTCTGGGCCTGCTGGGCCTGTCGGGCGCCGTCGCCAGCGAGGCGGCCGCCGCGCCGCTGCAGGGGCTGCACCAGGGCCCCACCCGCTTTGTTCACGGCGTGGCCTCGGGCGATCCCCTTCAGGATCGGGTGATCCTGTGGACCCGAGTCACCGCGCCAGACGCCAAGCTGCCTGTCGGCGTGCGTTGGGACGTGGCGACGGATCCGGCCTTCAAGACCATCGTACGTCAGGGCCACGCCGTCACCGACGCCGGCCGTGACTACACGGTGAAGGTCGACGTGACCGGCCTGAAGCCGGGGACCGAATATCACTATCGCTTCCGCGCCAGTCAGGGCGGCAAGGCGGTGGGCCCGGCGGTGGCTGGCCGCACCCGCACCCTGCCGACCGGGCCGACCAAGGACGTCGTGCTGGCGGTCGCCTCGTGCAGCCTCTATCCGAACGGCTACTTCAACGCCTACGACGCCATCGCCAAGCTGCCCCGCGTCGACGCGGTGCTGCACCTGGGCGACTATATCTACGAGTACGGCGGCGCGCCGGGCGACTACGGCATGAACTCGCCGACGGCCTCGTCGCGCACGCCGCAGCCGGCGCACGAGATCGTCACCCTGGCCGACTATCGGGCCCGCCACGCGCAGTACAAGACCGACCCGGCTCTGCAGGCCGCCCATGCCCGCGCGCCATGGATCGTAGTGTGGGACGATCACGAGACCGCTAACGACAGTTGGATCGGCGGGGCCGAGAACCACGACCCCAAGACCGAGGGCGACTGGGCCGCGCGCAAGGCTGCGGCGCTGAAGGCCTATTACGAATGGATGCCGATCCGCGACGCGGCGCCCAGCCAGCTGCCCGAGGCCGCTTGGCGCGACTTCCAGTTCGGCGACGTCGCCAGCCTTTTGATGGTCGAGACGCGCCTGACCGCGCGGACCCAGGAGCTGGACTACGAGACCGACATGCCGATCGTCGACGGCAAGCCCGATGTCGCCGCCTTCGCCGCCAAGTGGAAGGATCCCGCTCACCGTATGATGGGCGAGGACCAGGAGAAGTGGCTGGCGACCCAGGTCGGAGCCTCGGTCAAGGCCAACATCGCCTGGCAAGTGTTGGGCAACCAGGTGGTCATGGCCCGCGTCGCCCCGCCGGACTTGAAGAAGACCATGGGCGCGGAAGCCTATGAGGCGATGCTGGCCAAGCTGCCGGACTACGCCCGCAAGCGCGTCGCCCAGGCGGTGGCGATGGCGGCCTACGACATCCCCTCGAACCTGGACGCCTGGGACGGCTATCCGGTCGATCGCCAGCGGGTCTATGACATCCTCACGGCCGCCAAGGCGCGCCCGATCGTGCTGGCCGGCGACAGCCACATGTTCTGGGCCAACGAGCTGTGGGACGACGCCGGCAAGACCCGGGTGGCGGCCGAGTTCGGCGCGACCTCGGTGACCTCGCCGGGCTATGGCGACATCCTACCCGGCGCGCCGCTGGGCGAGGCCTTCGTCCAGCGGAACAGGGAAGTGAAGTACGCCCACCCCAGCGCCAAGGGCTATCTGCTGCTGACCCTGGAGCACGGCAAGGCGACCGGCGAACTGATCGCGGTCTCGACGATCCTGGAGCCGAAATACGAGGTCAGCGTGCTGAAGCGGTTCGTGGTGACGCCGGCCAGCGGCGGGGGCGTGGAGGCGCTTAAGGAAATTTGATCTCTCCTCCCCCTCCGGGGGAGGTGGCCCGGAGGGCCGGAGGGGGCAGCTCGGCCTATGCCGGCGACGCCCCCTCAGCCGGCTTCGCCGACAGCTCCCCCAGAGGGAGAGCAGAATTCTGTAACTATCTTCGCTCCAGCGCCAGCCGCAGGCCGAACGCCACGAAGACGCCGCCGGTCACCCGGTCCAGCCACTGGACCACGACGGGCGCGCGCAGCAGGCCGGCGATCGGCACGGTCGCGGCGATCAGGGCGGCGAACCACAGCATGCCCTCGGCGACATGGATGCCGGCCAGCAGCAGGCCGAACCGCGCCGGATCGACGCCGGGCGGCATGAACTGGGGCAGGAACGAGACGTAGAAGATCCCGACCTTGGGATTGAGCAGGTTGGTCAGCAGGCCCCGGCGCATCGCGGCGAGCGGGCCGGCGTCGACCGCTTTCATCTCACCGGGCTCGAAGGCGTCGCGGGGCTTGAGGATCATGCGGATCCCGGCCCAGGCCAGATAGGCCGCGCCCGTCCACTTCAGCACCGTATAGGCCAGCTCCGAGGCGGTCAGCAGCGCCCCGACCCCGAACGAGGCCGCCGCGCCCCAGACGAGGCAACCCAGGCCGATGCCGATCGCCGCGCCCGTCGCCCGACGCGGGCCCTCGGCCGCGGCGGTGCGGATCACCAGCGCCGTATCCAGCCCCGGCGTCAGGGTCAGCAGGCCCGCGGCCAGGGTGAAGGCGATCAGGGCCTCAGGCGTGGTCATGGAGGGGTTCCTCCCTTTCGACGAGCTTCCCGCCTTCCCAGACACGATAGAAACACGAGCGGAAACCGACGTGGCAGGCGCCCCCGTCGCCGCGCGGGCGCACCTTCAGGAGCACCGCGTCCTGGTCGCAGTCGACCCGCAGCTCGACCACGTCCTGCAGCTGGCCGCTGGTCTCGCCCTTCTTCCAGAGTTGATTGCGCGAGCGGCTGAAGTAGTGGGCGACGCCGGTGTCGACCGTCAGCTTCAGGGCCTCGTCGTTCATCCAGGCCAGCATCAGGATCTCGCCGGTGTCGGCGTGCTGGGCCACCGCCACGACCAGGCCGTCGGCGTTGAAGCGGGGCGCGAGCGCCGAGCCGCGCTCGAGGTCTTGCTTGCTGTGGGCTTGGGGAAACAGGTCGGTGCTCATGGCGCCACATATGGCGCAGCCTTTGCGCGTGCGCTAGTTTCCCGCCGCCCCGAGGGGACGGGATAGGGATGAATCTCAAAGACCGCATCAAGGCCGGTGTGGCCGCGCTGGACGAGATGGCGAGACCGTGGGCGCGCAAGTCGCGCTGGAACGGCTACGCCTACGAGTTCCTGCTGTTCGGGCTGAAGCAGGCCTGGGCCTGCCTGTTCGGCGGGCTGATGCTGGCCCTGCTGGTCGGCACCCATCTCTTCTGGCCGGATCACGCGCCGCTGGCGCGCTACGACTTCCTCGTCATCGCCTCGGTGGCCATCCAGGCGATGCTGCTGGCGCTGAAGCTGGAGCGCTGGGACGAGGCGCTGGTCATCTTCATGTTCCACGTGGTCGGCACGATCATGGAGCTGTTCAAGACCGCCCATGGCTCATGGATCTATCCCGAGCCCAGTTTGTTGCGCATCGGCGGCGTGCCCTTGTTCACCGGCTTCATGTACGCCTGCGTCGGCAGCTACATCGCCCGCATCTGGCGGTTGTTCGACATCACCTTCGTGCGTTACCCGCCGTTCTGGAGCACCCACATCCTGGCGGTGCTAATCTACGCCAACTTCTTCACGCACCACTATATGATCGACCTGCGGGTGGGGCTGTTCGCCCTGTCGGCGCTGCTGTTCGGCCGTACATGGTTCGTGTTCACGCCCGACCAGACAGCGCGCCGCATGCCGATGCTGATGGGCGCGGTGCTGGTGTCGCTGTTCATCTGGTTCGCCGAGAACCTCGGCACCTTCGCCGGGGCCTGGATCTATCCCAGCCAGGCGGCCGGCTGGCATCTGGTCCCGATCGAGAAAATGGGCGCCTGGTACCTGCTGATGCTGATCAGCTTCGTCCTGGTGACGCTGGTGCATCGCCCCGTCGACGCCTGCGTGGCGCGGCTGCGCGAGGGGATCTGGCGGGCGGCCTGATCTCTGCTCCCCGCCGGGGAGCTGTCACGGAGTGACGGAGGGGGCAAATGCGGACTATGCCGAGCCGCCCCCTCCGGCCCTCCGGGCCACCTCCCCCAGCGGGGGAGGAGACTATTTGCTCGTGACCAGGTCCATGAACCGCTGCTGCAGGACCTTGTCGGTCTTGAACACGCCGCGGAACTGGGTGGTGATCGTCGAGACGTCGTGGTGGCGCACGCCGCGGGTGCTCATGCACTGGTGCTCGGCGTCGATCAGCACCGCGACGCCGGCGGCGCTGAGGTGATCCTCGATGGCGTCGGCGATCTGCATGGTCATGGTCTCCTGGGTCTGGAGACGCTTGGCGAAGATCTCGACCAGGCGGGCCAGCTTGGAGAGGCCGACCACCTTGCCGGTCGGCATGTACGCGACCCAGGCCTTGCCCAGGAACGGCGCCATGTGGTGCTCGCAGTGGCTCTGCACGTCGATGCCGCGCAGCATGACCATGTCGTCATAGCCCTGCACGTCCTCGAAGGTCCGCGACAGCTCCTTGGCCGGATCGCCGTGATAGCCGGCGAACCATTCGCCATAGGCCTCGACGACGCGTTCGGGCGTATCGAGCAGGCCTTCGCGGTTCGGATTGTCGCCGGCCCAGGCCAGCAGGGTGCGGACGGCGGCCATGGCCTCGTCTTTGGTGGGGCGCTGGGCGGGTTCAAGATCAAGACCGGTGGCGTCATCCGTGCCGATCAGGGTTCGCTCGCGGGTCAGTGCGTCCATGTTTGAGGGAGTCTTTCCACGGGCTGAGTTGCGCCGGAACGCCGATCGCCCCGGAATTACGCGTGCCACCCGTTTCAGTTACGGCCGGACGAGCGATTTAGACGCATCGCGACATGGCCCTGACCGTATCTGGGAGATATATGGGGCCCGTCCCTCCGTGGGGCAACACCTCCTTTACGTCAGGTTGCCGCGACCCAATGACCCTGAAGATCCACGACACCATGGCGCGCGAGAAGCGCGACTTCGTTCCCGCCGACCCCAAGCGCGTGACGATGTATGTCTGCGGTCCGACGGTCTACAACTACGCCCACATCGGCAATTTCCGACCGGTGGTCGCCTTCGACGTGCTGTTCCGGGTGCTGCGCCACCTCTATGGCGAGGACGCGGTGGTCTATGCCCGCAACGTCACGGACGTCGACGACAAGATCAACAAGAAGGCGGCTGACGAGGGCGTCGAGATCAAGGTCATCACTGACCGATACCTGGCCGCCTATCACGAGGACGCCGATGCGCTCGGCGCGCTGCGTCCCACGCTCGAGCCCAAGGCCACCGACCATATCGGCGCGATCATCGAGATGATCGGCAAGCTGGTCGACAACGGCAGCGCCTACGCCGCCGAAGGCCACGTGCTGTTCGACACCCAGAGCTTCGCCGATTACGGCCAGCTCTCCGGCAGGCCTTTGGACGAGATGATCGCCGGCGCCCGTGTCGAGGTCGCGCCCTACAAGCGCCACCCGGCAGACTTCGTGCTGTGGAAGCCTTCCAAGGAGAACGAGCCCGAGTGGGACAGCCCCTGGGGCGCGGGCCGTCCGGGCTGGCACATCGAGTGCTCGGCGATGATCGACAAGGCGCTGGGGACGACGATCGACATCCACGCCGGCGGCATCGACCTGACCTTCCCGCACCACGAGAACGAGGTCGCCCAGAGCCGCTGCGCGCACGGCGCTCCGGTGCTGGCCAACTACTGGATGCACAACGGCTTCCTCGACATGGGCGGGGAGAAGATGTCCAAGAGCCTGGGCAATGTGATCATCCCGCACGAGCTCTTGAAGACGACGCCGGGCGAGGTGATCCGCTGGGCGCTGCTGTCGGCCCACTACCGCCAGCCGCTGGACTGGACGCCCGAGCTGATCGAGCAGTCGAAGAAGTCGCTGGACCGACTGTACGGCGCCCTGCGCCGGGCCAAGGACGTCGCCCCGGACCAGGCCATGGAGGCGCCGGCCGACACGGTGGCCGCCCTGCTGGACGATCTCAACACGCCGCTGGCCGCCTCGACCCTTTTCGAGGTGTCGAGCCTGATCGAAAAGGCCGTCACGGCCGGCGACACTGTCGCCATCGCCGCCAACAAGGCTCGCCTCTTGGAGGCCGGCGCCTTGATGGGCTTCCTGCAGGCCGATCCGGACAGCTGGTTCGAGGGCGATGCGTCCGACGAACTGAAGGCCCAGGTCGAGGACCTGCTGGCCAAGCGGGTCGCCGCGCGCGCCGCCAAGGACTGGGCCGCCGCCGACGCCATCCGCGCGGAACTGGACGCCCTGGGCGTGGTGGTGATGGACGGTCCCGCCGGCGCGACCTGGCGGATGAAGGATTGAGATAACCCGCCATGAAACGCGCCGTCGAACACCGCATCGGGGTCCAGGCTCCCGCAGAGATCGTCTGGGAAGTCGTCTCCGAATTCGAGACCTGGCATCATTGGAATCCGCTCTACCGCAAGGCCGAGGGGCAGATGAAGATCGGCACGGCCCTGACGCTGGAGCAGCACCTGCCCGGCCGGCCGCCCACCGTCATCGCTCCGATCGTCCAGGACTGGGTTCCGTACGAGCAGCTGCATTGGCGCTCCACGCGGCTGGGCGGGTTCGTCACCGCCATCCGCTATCTCGAGATCGAGAACATGGGGCCCAGCAACTCGACCTTTTCGAACGGCGAGCTGTTCATGGGCCTCCTGCTACGCTTCGTGTCGCGGGACGAGCGCCGGGCGCTGAAGGCCGCGTTCACCGAAATGGGCGAGGCCGTCCGCGATCGCGCCGAGGCCATCTGGTCCGAGCGTCGGTGAGCCACCATTTAAGACGCGCGATGATCGACGACCTCTACAGCGCCAAGATCCTGACGCTCGTGGCCAACATGCCGCGCAGTGGTCGCCTGGCCGCGCCGCACGCCAGCGCCGAGAAGACGGCCAAGCTGTGCGGCAGCCGAATCCTCGTCGACGTCGCGGTCGAGGACGGCAAGGTCGTCGATTTCGCCCAGGAGGTCTCGGCCTGCGCCCTGGGCCAGGCGGCCGCCGCCATCCTGGGCGCCAATGTGGTCGGGGCGGAACTTTCCGACATCGAGTTGGCGCGCGACTCGCTTGCCGCTATGCTGAAGGCGAACGGTTCGCCTCCCGCGGGCCGGTTTGCGGAGCTCGCCGTGCTGGAGCCGGTCAAGGACTATCCCGCCCGTCACGCCTCGACGCTTCTGGCGTTCGAGGCGACGGTCGAGGCTGTCCGGAAGGCCACAGGCGTCGGTGAAACGCGAACTAGCACCGCCGGCGCGGCTTGATCGCCCCTCAAAGGGGGTTAGTGCTTTACTGGACTAACAGCCGTCGCGCGCAGGCATGACCTTCTACGAACGCACCGTCGATTTGGGCCTCCGGGCCTACAAGTTGACGCTCTCGCCCCTGATCGGGCGGCAGTGCCGTTTCGCGCCGAGCTGTTCGGAGTACGCGGCGGCCGCCCTCAAGGATCATGGCCCGCTCAAGGGTTCCTGGTTGGCGTTGCGACGGATTTGCCGCTGCAATCCGTTAGGTGGATCGGGTTACGACCCGCCGCCGCCGGCAAGCCAGCCACGCAAGTGGATATGTGAAGAATGATCGATCTGGTTTTCCCCGACGGCTCCTCCCGTCAGTACCCTGATGGCTCGAGCGGGCGCGACGTCGCCGCCGCCATCTCCAAGTCGCTGGAAAAGAAGGCGCTGCTGATCAAGCTGGACGGCCAGGTGCTGGACCTGGACCGCCCCCTGACGCCCGACCTGCTGACGGGCGAGCGCAAGTTCGAGGTCCTGACGCGCGAGGCCCCCGAAGCCCTCGACACGATCCGCCACGACACCGCACACGTGCTGGCCGAGGCCGTGCAGGAGCTGTTCCCGGGCACCCAGGTCACGATCGGCCCGAACGTCGAGGACGGCTTCTACTACGACTTCGCCCGCGATGAGCCGTTCAGCCTGGACGATCTGGAAAAGATCGAAAAGCGCATGAAGGAGATCGTCGACCGCGACGAGAAGATCACGCGCGAGGTCTGGGACCGCGACGAAGCCATCAAGCACTTCGACGAGATCGGCGAGCAGTACAAGGCCCAGATCATCCGTGACCTGCCGAATACGGACACGATCACGGTCTACCGCCAGGGCAATTGGAAGGACCTGTGCCGCGGGCCGCACCTGCCGTCGACGAAGCATGTCGGCAAGGCCTTCAAGCTGACGAAGCTGGCCGGCGCCTACTGGCGCGGCGACCAGAACAACGCCCAGCTGCAGCGCATCTACGGCACGAGCTGGGCCTCGGAAGCCGATCTCGAAGCGCACCTGAAGCGCATCGAGGAAGCCGAGAAGCGCGACCACCGCAAGCTGGGCAAGACGATGGATCTCTTCCACATCCAGGAAGAGGGCAAGGGCATGGTGTTCTGGCACGCCAAGGGCTGGGCCCTTTACCGCGTGCTCGAGGACTATATGCGTCGCCGTCTGGACGCGGCCGGCTACAAGGAAGTGAAGACGCCGCAGATTCTCGACAAGAGCCTGTGGGAGAAGTCCGGCCACGCCGAGAAGTTCGGCCACGCCATGTTCATGTGCGAGAGCGCCGAGGGCGAGGTCCTGGCGGTCAAGCCGATGAACTGTCCCGGCCACATCCAGATTTTCAATGTCGGCCAGAAGAGCTATCGCGAGCTGCCGCTGCGCATGGCCGAGTTCGGCGCCTGCCACCGCTACGAGCCGTCGGGCGCCATGCACGGCATCATGCGGGTGCGCGCCTTCACCCAGGACGACGCCCACATCTTCTGCCGCGAAGAGCAGGTCACGGAGGAAAGCGCGCGGTTCATCGAACTGTTGCGCAGCGTCTATAACGACCTGGGCATGACGCTGGCCGACACCAAGTTCTCGACGCGTCCTGAACTGCGCGCGGGTACGGACGAGGTCTGGGACAAGGCCGAGGCCGCCCTGTCGGCCGCCGCCGAGGCAGCGGGTGAGACTTTGGTTCTGCAGCCAGGTGAAGGCGCCTTCTACGGGCCGAAACTAGAGTTCTCGCTGAAAGACGCCATTGGTCGAGTTTGGCAGTGCGGCACGCTGCAACTTGATTTCGTTTTGCCGGAACGATTGGACGCCGAGTACGTTTCGGAGGATGGTTCGAAGAAGCGTCCGGTGATGCTTCACCGGGCGATCTTGGGGTCCTTCGAGCGGTTCATCGGCATTCTGTTGGAAAACTACGCGGGCGCCCTGCCTGTCTGGCTGGCGCCGACGCAGGTGGTCGTGGCCACGATCACGTCCGACGCCGACGCATACGCTTTGGAGGTCGTCGAGAAATTGACGAAACTGGGGATGCGCGCGGAAGTGGATCTGCGTAATGAGAAGATCAACTACAAGATTCGCGAGCACAGCCTCGCCAAGGTTCCTGTGATCGCGGTGGTCGGACGTAAGGAAGCAGAGACGGGCCAACTGGCCCTTCGGCGCCTGGGCGGCGAAGGTCAGAGCGTGCTGTCGCTGGAAGAAGCCCTGAGCGTCCTGAAGACCGACGCCACGCCGCCTGACGTCAAGCGCGCCCAATCGCTCGCGGAGGCCGCGACCGCCTGATGAACAGCATTCTCCCGTCCGCCTCGACCCTCGCCGTGGGCGCACGTCCGGCTCGTCCGAACGTGTCCGTGGTCATGGTCGTGTACCGGACGGGAGAGGCGCTGGTCGAAAGCATCAAGCACGTGCTGGCCGAGCCGCTGGTCGACGAATTCGTCATCGTCGACAACGGCTCCTGCCCGCGCGACGAGGACATGCTGCGCTCTTTGGCCCTGACTGAGCCGCGCGTGGTGCTCAAGCAGGGGCACGGCAACATCGGCTTCGCGCGCGGCGCCAACCTGGGCGCCAGCACGGCCGGCGGCGAGTACATCGTCTTCCTCAATCCCGACGCCAATCTGCAGCCGGGCTGCGTGGCGTCCCTGGTCACCGCCTTCAAGGGCCAGCCGGTGCCGACCATCGTCGGCGCGCGGGTGCTGAACGTCGACGGCACCGAGCAGCGCGGGGGCCGGCGCGGCGAGGTCACGCCGATGACCACCGTGCTCAGCTTCGGCCAGCTGACCCGCCGCTATCCCAAGCTGGCCGGTTTCGAGATCCATCGTGAGAACGAGCCGGTGCCCGGCGCGCCGGTGCCGATGCCGACCATTTCCGGCGCCTGCTTCGCCATGCGCCGCGGCGACTTTGAGGCCCTGAACGGCTTCGACGAGGGCTATTTCCTGCACGTCGAGGACATCGACCTGTGCTGGCGCGCCCGCCGCGCCGGCGGCCAGGTGCTGTTCCAGCCCAACGCCCAGGTCGTGCACCTGGGCCACACCAGCCTGGAACACCCGGTCAAGGTCGAGTTCCACAAGGGCGTGGGCCTGACCCGCTATTTCATCAAGCGCGCCGACAGTCTGCAGCTGTTCGCCGCCGCCGTGCTGCTGGCCCCGGCCATCATGCTGATGAGCGTCTTCCGCCCGCTGCTGTGGAAGATGACCGGGCGGCCGATCTAGACCTACATCGGTCCGATCGTTTCGAACCGTAGCCCATCCGGGCCCTCGATCGAGGTCGGGGCTTGCAGGGTCTTCGCCGGCAGCATCGACCGGTAGCGCTCATAGACGGCCTTGGCCCTGCCCGCCTTGGCCGTCAGGCAAAGATCGTATTCGCCCTCGCGGCCCCAGGGCTTGCGCTGCGATGCGGCCACGTCGCGGTCGGTTTTCACCGCCGCCGCCACGTGCTCGGCCAGAGGGCGGTCTATGCCCGCGCCGTAGCTGGCGAACTTGATCGTCACGTCGCAGCGGCTCGCGCCGGCCGCTTCCGTCTCCGGCGCGGACGTCGCACAAGCGGTCAGGGTGAGCGCGAGGAGAGCGGTGAGGCGGATCACGCGGGAAAACCTCCGGCGCGGGCCAGGGACGAGGCGGGGGTCTTGCCCAGGCGTTCGCTGATCTGGCGGCCGAGCTCGATCAGGGCCGTCAGATCGTAACCCGTCTCGAAACCGGCCCTTTCCAGCATGTAGACGAGGTCCTCGGTGCCGATATTGCCGGTGGCGGCCGGGGCGAACGGACAGCCGCCCAGCCCGCCGACCGAGGCGTCCAGCACGTCGACGCCGGCCTGAACGCTGGCATAGGCGTTGGCCAGGCCTGTGTTGCGGGTGTCGTGGAAGTGCATGCGCAGGCGGGCGTCCGGGGCGGCGGCGCGCACGGCCTCGATGCGCTGGGTCACGACCCACGGATCGGCGACCCCGATGGTGTCGGCAATGGCGATCTCAGGGATTCCAAGGGCGGCGGCCTCGCGGGCGATGGCCACGACCTGATCCTCGGACACTTCGCCGTCGAACGGACAGCCGAACGCCACCGAGATGGTCGCTGTGATCGGCGGACCGCCATCGACGGCCTGGCGCTCGGCGATCGCGGCCAACGTATCGACCTGCTGGCGCACCGTGGCGCCTTGGTTCCTGACGCCGAAGCCGTCCGAGGCGCAGACCACGACATTGGCCTCGTCGCAGCCGGTCGACACGCAGCGCTCCCAGCCGCGCATGTTCAAGACCAGGCCGATGCGGGAGTGGGTGTGGTCGCTCGGCAGGGCGTCCATGATCTCTTCGGCCCCCGCCATCTGCGGCACGCGGTTGGGATTGACGAACGAGACGACCTCGGTGCGCCGGGCCCCGGCCGCTTCCAGCCTGCGGATCAGGTCCAGCTTCTCGTCGACCGCCAGTATGGCCTTCTCGTTCTGCAGGCCATCGCGCGGCCCGACCTCGACGATCTGGATGAAGCGGCTCATTGCACGATCTCCTCGTCGTCCATGGCGGGCTCGGATGGGATCTGCGGTTCGCCGCGATAGAGCGTGAGGCGCTCATGGTCGCCATCGGAATAGTTCAGGCCCTGGATCACGGCCACCGGGCGCGGCGTCAGGCCCAACGCGGTCATGGCGCTGCGGAAGCTGGCCTCCTGGCGTCCTTCGACCACCGCTGGGCGGCCTTCGGAGACCGCCTCGGCCGCCCCTTCGCCGCCGGTCAGCTGGGTTGTGGTGCCCAGCTGGAAGATCAGGCTGGGCTCGGAATAGCCGGTCAGGGCCACCGGGCCGGCGGCGCCCGAGCGCGGCGACAGCCGGGCCTTGTCCAGGGCGTCGGCGACGTCCTTGGACAGGAACAGCGGCTCCAGGCGCGGCAGCAGGCCGGCGGTCAGGGCGATGTGGGCGGCGACGCCCAGCGCCCCGGCCGCGACCAGGGCGCGGGCCGAGCGATGGCGCAGCAGCAGCAGCGCGCCGACGATGCCGGCGGCCAGGGCCAGCAGGGCCGCCAGCACGGCCCAGGGCAGGTCGTTCTTCGCGCCGAACGTCGCCTGACCATAGACGGCGACGGCGGCCAGCAGGACGCCCATCAGCACTGACAGGCCCGCCCCGAGCCAGCGCGACCACTTGTCCAGCGGCTCGCGCACCGCCGCCGCCATCAGCATGGCCAGGGCGCCGTAGGCCGGCAGCTCGTAGTGGACCAGCTTGGTCGGCAGGATCTCGAACATCAGCCAGGTCGGGACCAGCCAGCAGAGCGCGAAGCGTACGCCCGGCTCCCGGCGGCGCGTCCAGCCGACGACCAGGCCCGCCGGCAGCAGCAGGGTGGCCGGGAACGACAGCAGCGGCGCCAGCAGGGTGTGATAGCCGAAGGGGCCCGAATGGCCCTCCTGGCCGCCGGCCATCTTGGGCGCCAGGTCGCCGCCGATCGCCGTACCCCAGAAGGCGCCGTCGGTGGCGACCGTGATCATCATCGCCCAGGGCAGGGTGATGGCGGCGAACAGGATGAGGCCCCAGGTCCAGCCCAGGTCCTTCATCCAGCCGGCCTTGCGGTCCCAGATCGCCAGCGCCATCAGGGCCAGGAAGGCGACCAGCAGGCCCACCGGACCCTTGATCAGGGCGGCGACGGAGAGGCCGGCCCAGAAGGCCAGCTTGGTCCACTTGCCGGCCTTCTCACCCTTCAGGTGGGCGGCGTAGACCCGCGCAAGGGCGGCCATGGCCAGGGTTGTCGACCCGCACAGGGCCGCATCGGTCTTGGCGATGAAGGCTTCGCTCGACAGCAGGAAGGTCGCGCCCAGGACCGACCCGGCCAGCAGGCCCGTGCGCGGATCGAACAGCGCCGCCGCGCCCCAGGCGCAGGCGGCCGCCGCCAGCATGGCGCCCAGCAGAGACGGGATGCGATAGGCCCAGATTCGCCGATCCTCGGCGTCGGAGAAGGCCTTGACGCTCATGGCCTGCAGCCAGTGGATGCCCACCGGCTTCTTGAACCGCGGCTGGTCCTGGAACTTGATGACGACATAGTCGCCGGTCTCCAGCATCTGCGAGGTGGCTTGGGCGAAGCGGGACTCGTCGCGATCCAGCGGCGGCATGGCGAACAGCCCCGGCAGGCCCGCGATCAAGGCGACCAAGGCGGCGAACAGAGGGCCGCGCCACCCACGGCTCCAGTCATCCAGGCGAGATTCAAGCGTCATGGGCCCTGCTTTAGCACGATCCTTTCGCGTGACGACTTTTGCTGTATTAGGGGGCGATGATCGCCACTCCCGACTTTTCTGTCGTCGTTCCCGTCTTCGACGAGGGTGAGGCCGCGCCGAAGCTCGCCCGCGAGATCGCCCAGGCCTTCGCCGGCGAAAACTACGAGATGATCTTCGTCGACGACGCCAGCCGCGACGACACCAAGGGCCGGCTGATCGCCCTGAAGGCCGAGATCCCGCAGCTGCGCGTGCTGGGCCATCGCAAGAACTCCGGCCAAAGCCGCGCGGTGCGCAGCGGCGTCCTGGCCGCGCGCGGGCCGATCATCGTCACCCTGGACGGTGACGGCCAGAACGACCCGGCCGACGCCCCGCGCCTGGCCAGGGCGCTGCAGGCCGGTCCGGCCAATCTGGCGCTGGTGGGCGGCGAGCGGGTCAAGCGCCAGGACAGCAACGCCAAGCGCTTCGCCTCCAAGTTCGGCAACGGCGTGCGCAAGCGGCTCCTGAAGGACACCGCCAACGACACCGGCTGCGGTCTCAAGGCGTTCCGGCGGGAAGCCTTCCTGCGCCTGCCGTACTTCGATCACATCCACCGCTACATCCCCGCCCTGATGCTGCGCGAGGGCTACGACGTGGCGTTCGAGCCCGTGAACCATCGCCACCGCGAGAGCGGTGTGTCGAAGTACACCAACTTCGGCCGCCTCAAGGCGTCGATCTCGGACCTCCTGGGCGTGATGTGGCTGCAGTCGCGGGCGCGCAATCCCCAGGGCGTGGACGAAGCGTAGCGCTTCCTAGGCGAGACAGCTTCACCGAAACGAAAATTACCGCTACGCCTTAACCATGGCATGAGAGGCCTTACGCTCACGCCAAAGGGGGAAGCTCGATGTTCGCGGCCATTCCGCTGCTGGCCTTGCCGGTGCTTATCTACAACCTGATCGCCCTGACCCTGACGGGAGGTTTCAAGGCCGCCGACGCCAGCGTGCGGCTGACCGATCGGCTGTTCACGATCCATATGACCTCGCGCGCCGAATGGGCGGTCAGCCTGGGCGACCTCCTGCTGGCGGCTTCGCTGGTGGTGCTGTTCGTCGAGCTCCTGAAGTCGACCACCAGCCGCCGGATCGCCATCATCAACCATTCGCTGTCGATGGTGCTGTTCATCCTGTGCCTGGTCGAGTTCCTGCTCTTCCCGGCCTTCGCCACCTCGACCTTCTTCCTGGTCACCCTGATGGTGCTGCTGGACGTCCTGGCCGGCTTCATCGTTACGATCGTCGCCGCGCGCCGCGACATCGACTTCGGCGATCACTAGCACAGCGTGGCAGCCGAAAGTGGCCGCCGGTTTCGGCGACTGCCACGCTGAAAGCTAGGCCAGCTTGAGGCCCATCACCGACAATGGTCGCTCCAGCGGCGAGCCCAGGATGTTGGGCGAGCCGATGTCGCCATGCTTCCAGGTGGCGTAGCCCATCGACTTCAGCAGTTTCAGGGCGTCCTGGCTGCGCTGGTCGGGCTGGCATTCCATGTAGATCAGCGGACGGTGCGCCTTGATGGTCTTGGCCGCGCCGCGCAGGACGTCGATCTCCATCCCCTCGACATCGATCTTGATCAGGTGGCAGGCGGCCAGCTCCAGGCTGTCCAGCGTGATCATCTGAACCTCCTCGCCGGGCGCGTCGTCGAGATAGCTCAACGTCTCGGCGCGGCCGCGATCGGGGGCCAGGGTCATCATGCCGAAGTTGCTGGGCAGATCGTAGCGGACGCTCGGCAGCCGCATCCGGCCCTTCCTGGCGCCGACCAGGCTCAGGTGGGCGTGGACATTGGTCCAGCTGTTCAGCGCCACGGTGGCGACCATGGCCTGGAACATGATCCGCTGGGGCTCGAAGGCGTGGACCACGCCCGTCGGGCCCACGAAATGGCAGAAGGCCAGGGTATGCGTGCCCATGTTGGCGCCCACGTCCAGAACCGTCTGGCCCGGCGTGATCAACTGCGCCAGCAGGTCCAGCTCGTCGCCCGACCAAACACCCGTTTCGCGGATCCCGGCCGAGACGAAAAGGTCGTTGCGGTTCAGCAGCATGGGACCGTAGCGGGACGTGACGACCTCGTTGAACTCGATCCGGGGCGGCGCTGCTTCCGGCGGGGAGGGCGCCTCCTCGGGGCGGGCGATGGCCCGGTCGTGCGGCGCCAGCATCTTAGCCTTCGGATGCGTGCGCCATGCTCGCCACAGGGTGACGCCGGCGACCATCGGGGCCTGCCGCCATACCGAAGGCGCCGCCGCTGATCGCAGGTCATGCAGGACGGCGTTGGCCGCCTGGCCGCAGCGCACGCCGATCAGGTCCAGCCCGACCTGGTTCCATAGCAAGCCGTCGTCGATCGCGAGGGACACACCTTGGGCCGTGTCCGGCAGCAGGCCGTCGGGATCGCCTACGAACACCATGCGCGGATGGGCCAGCACCAAGCCCTCGCCGCCCCCGGCGCCGAAGGCGGCGGCGAACTGGGCCAGGCTCCGCAGCCGGATGACGCCGAAGCGCTCGGCCAGGCTGGTCGGCGGATCGGTCAGGATGGTTTCGGTCGAGATGGCGGCGCGTCCGGGCCGCGCCTCCGCCCACGCCCTGACGGTCTCGGCGACCGATGCCGAGACGTTGCACAGGTGCAGGTGGACGGCCCAGGCCGGGGCGACGGCCTCCAGCGACTGGGCCAGGCGCAAGCTCGCCCGCGCCTCGTGGTCGCCGAGGGCCACGCTGAGCACGGCCCGGGCGGCCGCCGCCGGTGCGAACGAGAAGGGGGGCGGCGTCGCCAAGCGCGTGTCCAGCGCCGGCGCGGGCCATTCGACGGGACGACCCAGCCGCTCCAAGGCGGCGGCCAGGCACAGCTGGGCGACTCCGTCATCCGAGGCGTTCAGCGCGATGGCCTCGCGGGCGGCCTCGACGCAGCTTTCGTATGCGCCGCGCTCCAGGCGCAGGATGGCGACAGCCAGCCAGGACGGACCGTGCCAGGGGCCGCCGACCAGGCCGCCCAGGAAGCAGCTCTCGGCCACCTCCAGGTCACCGCTGAACCTCAGCACCATGACGCCGCAATTGTAGTGGTGCTCGGGAATCTCCGGCCACCGGGCCCGCGTGTCCCTGAACGCCTCGAAGGCGGTCTCCACGTCGCTCAGGCAAGCGGCGGCCAGGCCGGTTGACGAGAGGGTGACACCCTGGTCGCCGTCGGTCCCAAAGAGGGCGCGCGCCGTGTCCAGGGTCGCGGCCATCGCCCGGTAGCGGCGGAAATGATAGTCCCTCGCGGCCTGCATCAGCAGCTGAACCCGGACCGGGTCGAGCGCGTCCTGAATGGCGAAGGGCGCCAGCTGGATCCAGTCCAGCCGCGACCTCAGATAGGCCGTGCTCACGCCCGCGCGCTCAGAATCGATCATGGCTCGATCCTAGGCGAGATCGGCGGGCCGGCTCTAGCCGGGGAAGCCGTTCGTCTGGCGCAAGGCTTCGCCCAAGGCCATCGCGGCGGTGGTCGCCAGGTTCATCGAACGGGCGTCCGGCATGATCGGGATGACGATCCGGCCCTGGGCGGCGGCGTGGACCTCCTCCGGCGCGCCGCGGCTCTCATTGCCGAACAGCAGGGTATCTCCGGGTTCGAACGAAAAACGGTGAAAGGGCGTGGCGCCCTTCGTCGTGAACAGCAGCAGCCGGCCGTCGGCGCGTTCCGGCGCCTTAAGGAACGTCTCCCAGCTGTCATGGCGCTGCAGCTTGGCCAACGGGCCATAGTCCAGGGCCGCGCGCTTCAAACTCTTGTCGTCCAACGGAAAACTACAGGGCTCGATGACGTCCAGCCCGACGTCGAAGCAGGCGGAAAGCCGGATCGCGGCCCCGACGTTTTGGGGAATGCCTGGTTGAAAAAGTGCGATGCGCATAATAAGCGAACCAACCACAGGGCTAGCAGGGGCTTTGCCGCGAATCGAAAGGACTTGCGGACTCGGGCCGCGCGTCCGATAGGACGATCCGACCGCTGCCTTGTGGCGGGGATCCGCATGCGGGTCCAGCAAGATATGGCGTCGAAAGGCGCTTCTCCAAGCCCGCCGCTCCCGCGGCTGGCGGAATAAAGGGGTGACTAGGTGGCCGACACCGCCGTGGGCGCAACGACCGAGCCGGAACATGGGAGCGATCCCTCCCGGCGCGACTTCATTCACATCGCCGCGATCGCGGCCGCCGCCGGCGGAGCCGCTTCGCTGGTGTGGCCGTTCATCGACCAGATGAACCCGTCCGCCGACACGCGGGCCCTGGCCTCGACCGAGTTCGACCTGACCAAGGTCGCCGAGGGCCAGCAGGTCACGATCAAGTGGCGCGGCAAGCCGCTGTTCGTGCGCAACCGCACCAAGGCCGAGATCGCCAAGGCCGTGGCCGACGACGCCGCGCCGATGAAGGATCCGGCGACGGACGCTTCGCGCGTGAAGCCGGGCAAGGCCAACTGGCTGATCGTCGGCGGCAACTGCACCCACCTGGGCTGCGTGCCGACCTTCGGCGGCGGCGAGTACGGCGGCTGGTTCTGCCCCTGCCACGGCTCGGTCTACGACACCTCGGGTCGTATCCGTAAGGGCCCCGCGCCCTTGAACCTGGTGGTTCCGGAATACGCCTTCCTCACCGACACCAAGGTCAAGATCGGCTAAGCGAGATGAGCGGACATTCGACCTACCAACCCAAGACCGGTATCGAGCGCTGGCTCGACGCCCGTCTGCCGATCGTGCGCCTGGGCTACGACTCGTTCGTCGACTACCCCACGCCGCGCAACCTGAATTACTGGTGGACCTTCGGCGCCATCCTGTCGCTGTGCCTGGCCTCCCAGCTGATCACCGGCATCATCCTGGTGATGCACTACAATCCGAGCGCTCAGGGCGCCTTTGCTTCCGTCGAGCACATCATGCGCGATGTGAACTACGGTTGGCTGATCCGCTACATGCACGCCAACGGCGCGTCGATGTTCTTCATCGCCGTCTACATCCACATGCTGCGCGGCCTGTACTACGGCTCGTACAAGGCGCCCCGCGAAGTGCTGTGGCTGCTGGGCTGCGTGATCTACCTGCTGATGATGGCCACGGCCTTCATGGGCTACGTCCTGCCCTGGGGCCAGATGTCGTTCCACGGCGCCGTCGTGATCACCAACCTGTTCGGCGCCCTGCCGCTGGTCGGCGAGAGCATCACCACCTGGCTGTGGGGCGGCTTCGCGGTCGACAACCCGACCCTGAACCGCTTCTTCTCGCTGCACTACCTGCTGCCCTTCATGATCGCGGGCGTCGTGATCCTGCACATCTGGGCCCTGCACGTGGTCGGCCAGAACAACCCGACCGGCGTCGACCCCAAGTCCAAGGCCGACACCGTTCCGTTCACGCCGTACGCGACGATCAAGGACGGCTTCGCGGTCAGCGTCTTCCTGATCCTCTTTGCGTTCTTCGTCTTCTACATGCCGAACGCCCTGGGCCACGCCGATAACTACATCGAGGCCAACCCGCTGGTGACGCCGTCGCACATCGTGCCGGAATGGTACTTCCTGCCGTTCTACGCGATCCTGCGCGCCGTGCCGGACAAGCTGATGGGCGTGCTGGCCATGTTCGGCGCCATCGCCTGCCTGTTCGCCCTGCCGTGGCTGGACACCTCGAAGGTGCGCTCGATGCGCTACCGTCCGACCGCGAAGATCTACTTCGTGTTCTTCCTGGTGGCCTGCATCATCCTGGGCTTCTGCGGCGCCAAGCTGCCGGACGATCCGGTGATCCCGCACCTGACCACGTTCCAGCTGGGCGGTTCCGACCTGAACAGCTTCGTGTGGCTCAGCCGCGTCGCCGCCCTCTACTATTTCGCCTTCTTCCTGGTCGTGCTGCCGGTCCTGGGTCTGGTCGAGAAGACCCTGCCCGTGCCGGACTCGATCGCCTCGCCGGCCCTGTCGGCCGACGCTCACAAGGGTTGATCCCGATGCTCCGCAAACTCTCGGTTATCGCGGCGGCGGCGGGTCTCCTGGTCGTCGGCGCCGCCGGTCCGGCCCTCGCCAGCGGCGGGGCTCTGCCGGCCAAGGAAGTGCACTGGTCGTTCGAAGGTCCCTTCGGCAAGTTCGACCAGGCCCAGCTTCAGCGCGGCTTCAAGGTCTATCGCGAGGTCTGCTCGGCCTGCCACTCGCTGAAGCTGGTGGCGTTCCGGAACCTCGGCGACCGCGGCGGGCCCTTCTACAACGAGAAGTACAAGAACCCGAACGACAACCCGTGGGTCAAGGCGATCGCCAAGGACTACGAAGTGGCCGATATCGACGGTGAGACTGGCGACGCCATCAAGCGTCCGGCCACCAGCGCCGACCACTTCCCGTCGCCCTTCGCCAACGAAGCCGCGGCCCGCGCCAGCAACGGCGGCGCCCTGCCGCCGGACATGTCGCTGCTGGCCAAGGCCCGTGAAGAGGGCCCGAACCACATCTATTCGGTGGTGACCGGCTATGTGAACCCGCCGGCCGGCCTGAAGGTCCCGACGGGCGGTCACTACAACCCGTACTTCCCGGGCGACCTGACCTCGTCGTGGTCGGGCAGCCACGAGCACGTTCCGCCGGGCGGCTTCATCGCCATGGCGCCGCCGCTGAAGGACGGTCTGGTCTCGTTCGACGACGGCACCAAGTCGACCCTGGACCAGCAGGCCAAGGACGTCTCGGCGTTCCTGATGTGGGCCGCCGAGCCCAAGCTGGAAGAGCGCAAGCAGACCGGCTTCGCTGTGCTGATCTACCTGCTGCTGCTCTCGGGTCTGCTGTACGCCAGCTACAAGACCGTGTGGCGCAACGAGTCGCACTGAGCCTGCCTTCAGTGCTGAAGTTTGGAGGGCCCGGTGGAAACACCGGGCCCTTCTTCTTTGTGGCTAGAGGTCCAGCCGCCACAGGATCAGCGGCCCGTCCTCGCTGTCCTCGCGCTCGCCCACCGCCCGGAAGCCGTTGCGGGCCAGCACGGTTTGGGACGCCGGATTGTCGACCGAGGTCTCGGCGGTCAGGGCCAGGACGCGATCATCCGCCCGCGCCCAGGCGGCCAGATCGGCGACGGCGCGAGTGGCCGCGCCTCGACCCTGGCGCGTCGGCGCCACGCCGTAGCCGATCCGCAAGGACCGGTCGGTGGCGTCAAGCGCCTGGGTGGGCGAGATCAGCCCGACGATCTCGCCGTCCTCGACGATCATCCAGGCCGCGGGGCTGAAGATCGGCCGAATGCGGTCGGCCAGCTGGGCCAGCATGGCCAGGACCTCGGGCGGAGCCAGGGGGCTGTCGCACAGACGATAGGGCGCGGAGGCCCCGCCGCGCAGCAGGGCGGCGAAGTCTTGGGAGGTTGCTTCGATAAGCATGATCTGAAGTCTCGGCGTCTCGATGCGCCCTCAAGGGCGCGGGTGACCGAGCGGCGGCGTCAGCCGGGCAGGCGCGCGTCGCCGCGACGGCGGCTGTGCGAGTGGGTGACGACGATCAAAGGCGCTCTCCTGCGTCCAGGCGGCCAGCCATAGCAAGCTCAGGGCGCGACCGCCAGGGTGCGGGCGTCGGCGGCTAGATGCAGGCGGTGACGGGCCCAGAGGGCGACGCCCAGGGCGCCGGTCACCCCCTCGGGCAGATCGTCCGCCAGGCTGGCGGGGACGTTCTCGGCCAGGACCCCGCCGACCGACAGGGCGCGCAGCCGGGCCGGAGCCTTGTGGCGGGCGGCCATATCGAGCTTGCCGGTCGCCGAAGCGTCCCGCGTCGACAGCCGCGCCATGGCCCGAGAGGCCGTGTCGATCGCGAAAGCCCCTCGCAGGGCCGTGGGGCCATCGCTGATCGCCGCGGCGATGGTCGGCAGGCCATCGATCACCTCGACCGGGAAAACCACCTGACGGCGCGCTCGCCAAGGCTTGTCGATGCGGAGGCGGCAGTCGGCGAAATCGATCTCGACGCCGTGGCCGGCCAGGACGTCCATGCCGATGACCCCGGCGATCGGGGTGACGAAGCCGGCGCCGCGCGCGTCCAGGTCCGCCACCTTCACCCGCACCGCCGCTTTCAGGCCCGCGATCTCGACCGGCAGCGCCGGTTCGGGCTCAAGGATGCCGGCCATCTGGGCCTTGGTCTCGTGCAGCAGAGTGCGCGGCGCGGAGAGGTCAATGACATAGTCGCCGGCCATGTCGCCGATCACCGCCGGCGCGATGACCGCGCCGTTCTCGAACCAGCAGGCGGTCTCGTCGGCGCGAACCGCGCTGGCGAGTGACGAGGCGAGCGACAGAGACAGGATGAGAACGGCCACGCAGCGACGCATGGGATCAGCCTAGCTCAGCCACGCTCACCGCGCGACGGTCTCGATATTGTCAGCCCGCCTTCCCGCGAGCCGCCAGTTTGCAAGGCGCCCCGGCCTGGGCCGCCTCGGCGCAGGTCATGGCGCTGAGCGGCGCGGTCGAGCCGGGAGAGGGGTTGTCGATGACGAAGCCCTTGCCGTTCTTGCACAGCAGTTCGTAGCGCACGATCGGCGGATCGCCGCCCGAGCCCAGATAGGCGCCGTCGGCCACCTCGCAGTCAGGCGTGATCTTGGCGGCGATCGGCGTTAGACCCATGGCCGGCTGGAAGTTGCCGGGCATCAGGCAGTACAGGCCGCGCGGCCAGGCCTTGCCCGCCGCGGCCGCCGAGTCCTGGACGGCCAGGCAGTCCAAGGTCTGGGTCTCGCCGTTGGTCTTGCGATTGATGATCCAGCCCATGGCGTCGCGACAGACCAGCTCGTAGCTGGGCAGCTTGGAGGGCTGGTCCGACAGCTCGGCCGCGTCGACGACATCGCAGGGGATCTTCAGCTCGGCGGCCAACTGCCTGGCCATCTTGACCTGCATCGGATTGCCCGACTCCCGCGGCTTGATGCGCGGGCCCGACTTCTGGACCTTGAAAAGGTCGACGTCCTTCATGAACTGCCGCGTCGGCGGCGGCGGCGGCATGTAGCCCGACTGGGCGAAAGCCGGCGCGTCGCCCAGCGCCAGGAGGGCGACAAGCCCGAAGATGATTCCACGCATGAGCCTGCTCCCCCTCCATGCCTAAGGTTGAGCAGCTTGATCCCGTCGCCGCGTCCGGTCAACCACAGCGCGCCGTCAGGCCTCGCCGCGCGCGCCGCCTGAACGCTGGAACAGCTGCAGGGTGCGCAGCAGCGCCAGGCGAGCGCTGTCGGGATGGTGGCCGCTGGGCGCCACGAAGGCGTGGCCGGCGTCGTAGAGATAGATCGGCAGGTCCGGATGGGCGTCGCGGATCGCCTCGACGTCGGGCATCGGGATCAGGCTATCGGTCTTGCCGAAGTGCAGGATGGTCGGGACCTTGGGCGTTTCGTCGCGATAGGCCGCGATGTCGCCGCCATAGAAGGCCGAGACCGCGGTCAGTCCCCGGCACCGGCAGGCCGACAGCCAGGCCGTCGTGCCACCATAGCAGAAGCCCATGGCGAATACGGGCCCGTCCAAGGCGTCGATGCAGGCCTGGACGCGGGGCAGGGTCGAGACGCCCCAGCCGGTCGCCTTGCCCATGGCCATGCGCGCGTCGAGCATCGCCGGCGTCAGGTCCTCGGTGGGAAAGTCGGCGTCGGCCGCGTCCATCAGGCTGGGGGCGATAACCTCGTAGCCCTGCTCGGCCAGGCTGTCCGACAGCTGGCGGATGTGCGGCGTGACGCCCCAGATGGCGTGCAGCATGACGATCCCGCCGCGCCGGGCTTCCTGGGGCGGGGCGTGATAGGCGGCGAACGGCGCGCCGTCCTCGCGGCAGGCCAGGGCGATACGCTGTCCCATCAGAGCGCTCCGTGCTGGGCGAAGAAGGCGACGGTCCGCTGGCGGGCCAGTTCGGCGTCGGCCAGGTCACTATCGGGCCGGCCGTCATTGTTGAATCCGTGGCCGCTGGCTGCGTAGAGGTGGACCGGAACTTCGGGGTGGGCGGACAGGATGGCGGCCTTGACCTCGTCGGCCGGGATGTGCGGATCCCTGGCGCCCAGGTGCACGATCACCGGGGCCCTCAGGTCGAACTTGGCCATGCCGGCGACCTGGCCGCCGTAGTAGCTGGCCGCCGCCGCCAGCCCCTCGGCGCGCGCCGCCGCCAGCCAGGCCATGGTGCCGCCGTAGCAGTAGCCGACGACGAAGACCGGGCCGCGGTCCCTCAGGAAATCGATGCAGGCCTGGATGTCGCCGATGGCGTTGTCGGGGCCGTTGGCGACGGCCAATTCTCGGCCGCGCGCGAAGCCGGCCTCGTCGTGCAGGGCGGTGAAGCCCCTCTCGCCACGATCGAACATCGACGGGGCCAGCACTTCGAAGCCGCGGGCGGCCCAGCGGGCGACATCCTCGCGGACGTACTGGTCGAGGCCGAAGATCTCCTGGATCACGATCACCCCGCCCCTCCGTTGGCCTTCCGGCCGGGCGTGGAGGGCGGTGAAGGCGAAGCCGTCGTGGGCGGCGGTCAGGGTGATGGTCTCGGCCATGGCGGTCTCCCTAAAGCGAAACGGCCGGAGCGTTTCCGCCCCGGCCGCTGTTCTTCCGCCCGCTTAGACGTTGAAGCGGAAGTGCATCACGTCGCCGTCCTTGACGACGTACTCCTTGCCTTCGGCCCGCATCTTGCCGGCTTCCTTGGCCCCGGCTTCGCCGCCCAGCTTGACGAAGTCGTCGAAAGCGATGGTCTCGGCGCGGATGTAGCCCTTCTCGAAATCGGTGTGGATGACGCCGGCCGCCTGCGGGCCGGTGTCACCGACATGGATGGTCCAGGCGCGGGCTTCCTTGGGACCGACCGTGAAGTAGGTCTGCAGGCCCAGCAGGTTGTAGGCCTCGCGGATCAGGCGGTTCAGGCCGGGTTCGGCCAGCCCCAGGGTCTCGAGGAAGTCGCTGCGCTCCTCGGCGTCCAGCAGGGCGATCTCGCTTTCGATCTGGGCCGAGATGACCACGGCCTTGGCGTTGTCGCGGGCGGCGCGTTCGGCCACCAGGTCGCTGTACTTGTTGCCCTTGTCGGCGCTGGCTTCCTCGACGTTGCAGACATAGAGGGCCGGCAGCGAGGTCAGGAGCTGCAGCATGCGCCAGGCCTTCTCGTCCTCCTTGTCCACGCTGGCGGCGCGGGCCGGACGGCCCTCGCGCAGCTGGGCCAGGGCCAGATTGATCAGGCGCAGGGTGTTGGCCGCGTCCTTGTCGCCGCCCGACTTGGCCTTCTTCTCGATGGCTGGCAGGCGCTTTTCCAGGCTCTCCAGGTCGGCCAGCATCAGCTCCATCTCGATGATCTCGAGGTCGCTGAGCGGGTCGATGCGGCCCTCGACGTGGGTGATGTCGTCGTCCTCGAAGCAGCGGGCCACGAAGGCGATGGCGTCGCAGTCGCGGATGTTGGCCAGGAACTGGTTGCCCAGGCCCTCGCCCTTGGACGCGCCGCGCACCAGGCCGGCGATGTCGACGAAGGTGATCCGGGCCGGGATGATCTCCTTGGAGCCGGCGATCTTGGCCAGGGCCTCCAGGCGCGGCTCGGGCACGGCCACATCGCCGGTGTTGGGCTCGATCGTGCAGAACGGATAGTTGGCCGCCTGGGCCGCCGCCGTCTGGGTCAGGGCGTTGAACAGGGTGGACTTGCCGACGTTGGGCAGGCCGACGATGGCGACTTTCAGGGCCATGGAACTCTCGTGGATTTCGTTGGGCGCGCGCTTAGCACGGATGGCCGCGAAAGGCGACCGAAGGCGGCCTCTTGCGCGAACTGCAACCAGATCAGATATCAATGCGCGACAAGGAGTTTTCCCATGAGCGTTCGTCCCGTCCTGAAGATCGTGAAGGGCCTGCCCGCCTCCGATGGCGACGGTGTACGCCTGACCCGCATGCTGGGCACGCCGCAAGCCCAGATGTTCGACCCGTTCCTGATGCTGGACTGCTTCGACAACGACCAGGCGTCCGACTATATGGGCGGCTTTCCAGACCATCCGCATCGCGGCTTCGAGACCGTGACCTACATGCTGGAAGGCCGGATGCGGCATCGTGACAACACCGGGCGCGAGGGCGTGATCGGGCCGGGCGGCATCCAGTGGATGCGGGCCGGCAAGGGCATCGTCCACTCCGAGATGCCCGAGCAGAGCGAAGGCCGCATGCGCGGCTTCCAGCTGTGGGTGAACCTGCCGGCCAAGCTGAAGATGAGCCCGCCCGGCTATCAGGAGTTCGAGGCCGACAGCATCCCGGTCGAGGCGCGCGACGGCGGGGTCACGGTCAAGGTGATCTCCGGCGCCACGGACGGCGGGACCGCCGGGCCGATCGGCGGCGGCGCCGTGGACGCCCTCTATTTTGACGTCGTCCTGCCGGCCGGGACCGTGTTCGAGGAGCCGGTCGGCGACGACCGCAACGCCATGCTGGCCGTCTACGAGGGCCAGGTCCGCGTCGCCCACGACACGGTCGATGCTCTGTCGGGCGTCTTCCTGGGGCGTGGCGACACCGTCCGCGTCGAGGCCGTCACCGACGCCCGCGTCCTGCTGCTGGCCGGCCGCCCGATCGGCGAGCCGGTCTTCTGGCACGGCCCGTTCGTGATGACCTCGCGCGAGGAGATCGTGCAGGCGTTCGAGGACTTCCGGAGCGGGCGTTTCTGATCAGTCAATTGCAGAGCGCGACGAGGGCTGATTAAACTCAAGGTGGTTTTCGCGGCCCTGCGGGGAGGGGCCTAGGTTGGAGTGCGCCTTGACCCCCATTGCGTTCGCAGAGGCGATCGCTCGGACGGCCGATCGCCGCCGTCATCTCCTGCTGGGCAACGGCTTCAGCATCGCAGCCTGGCCGGACTTCCGTTATGACGCGCTCCTTGAGACCGTGGCGGGGCAGAGCCATCGGATCGAAGGCCTCTTCGAACGCCTGGAAACCCGGGATTTCGAACGCGTCGCCAGGGCCTTGCTGGAGACCCAGGTGGTTCTCACGGTCCACGACGGCGCCGAGGCGCTGGCGCAGGCCGTGGCGGGCGATTACGCCGACCTGCGCCGCCTGCTCGTCTCGGCCATCACCCGGATCCACCCCTCGGCCCCGGCGGAGCTGCGCGATCGTTACGCGGGCTGCGTGGCGTTCCTGGACTACTTCATTGGCCAGAAGAGCCGAAGGGGCAAGCGCGGCAAGATCTTCAGCACCAGCTACGACCTGATGCTCTACTGGACGCTGCTGGAGGGGCGTGACCAGTTGAAATGCGATGACGGCTTCCGCGGTCGAGGCCAGGAGTTAGTCTGGGAAGGGCCGGACACCCAGACCGTCTTCTACCTGCACGGGGCGCTGCACCTGTTTCAGGACGGCGACAGTACGCGCAAGCTGTCGGTGAAGGGGCGGCTGGTCGACACCGTTGGACGGCGGATCGAGAGCGACCAGGTGCCCCTGTTCATCTCCGAGGGCTCGTCTCAGGAAAAGCGCGTGCGCATCGCCGAGAGCGATTACCTCACCGCCGCTTCGGAGCACCTTTCCGCCGCTTGTGACGAGGCGGAGGCGCGTCTGTTCATCTTCGGCCACTCGCTGCGTGACGAGGACGCCCACATTTTCGAGAAGATCGCCGAGGGTGAGGCGGCGGAGGTCTTCGTCTCGGTCCGTCCGGCTGATGGCCCTGAAGCGCATGCTCAGATGGAGAAGGCGGCGGCGCTATGGGGCCGTAAGCGCCAGGAGCACGGCGGACCGCCTCTTACGGTGTTCTGCTTCGATCCAGCCGAGGCAGCGCCGTGGGGGTGAGCGGCTAGCCCACCGCACCCGCCGCGAAATCCCGCCAGGCCTTCGCTTCCTTGCGGAAGTGGGCGTGGGTCTTGGCCAGGCGCTTGTCGATCTCGGCCAGCTTCTCGCGCGCTTCGTCCTTGCGGCCCATGCGGGCCAGGAAGACGGCGTAGCGGGCGATGCCCTCGAAGCCCGGATAGTTGTCCGCGGCCCAGCGAAGCGCGGTGTCGGCCTGCTCTTCGCGGCCGAGGGCATGATAGACTCGGCCCAGGGCCAGCATGGTGTGGGGCGTGCGGCCAGCGTTGGGTTGTTCGCCCAGCTTTTCCAGCAAGGGCAGGGCCTCGGCCGGGCGGTTCAGCTCGATCAGGGCGTTGGCGCGGCCCAGCAAGAGTTGGGCGTCGTCGGCGTACATGCCCGTCAGGCTGTCGGCGTATAGCCTTTCGGCCTCGGCGTGCTTGCCAAGCTCGGAGGCGGCGACGGCCAGGCGGACGCGGTTGGCCACGGTCGGGGCGTCGTCGACCGCGCGGGCGGCCTCGCGGTACTCGCGCTGGGGGTCGATGGCCTTGCGCGCGGCCTGGCCCATCTTCTGGGCCGTGCGGCCGCCGAACCAGGCCGGGGCGATGACGGCGACGAAATAGACGATCCCGCCGATCGGCTGGAACGCCAGGATGATCCACAGCCAGTACATCTGCTGGCCTGTGCGCACGACATGGACGCACAGAAGGATGGCGATCAGGAACGACAGGCCGATCAGCGGCAGCGGAAGCGAGAACATCGTCAGTCCTCCTTGGCGGGCTTGCGGGGATCCGCCTTGGGCGCGGGCGCCAGGCGCATGACCTCGGCCTGGTAGCGATCGTCGTCGCCGGCGGCGGCGAAGGGCAGGGCGTCCGCCAGGGCGTCCAGCATCGGATCCAGCCACTGGTGCTCGACCTTGTGAAAATCGCCCAGCACGTAGTGCATGACCGCGTCCTTGTGGCCTGGATGGCCCACGCCGATGCGGCCGCGGCGGAAGGCGTCGCCGACCTGGCTGGTCACCGAGCGGATGCCGTTGTTGCCGGCCGCGCCGCCGCCTGACTTCATCCGGAAGCGGCCCGGGGCCATGTCGATCTCGTCGTGGAAGACGATGACGTCGGTGGGCGTCAGCTTGAAGAACTTCATGGCCTCGCCCACGGCGCGGCCGCTCTCGTTGTAATAGGTCTTGGGCTTGAGCAGCAGCAGCTTGACCGGCCCGCCCTGCGTATTGACCTGCCCCTCGCAGGCCAGGCCCTGGAAGCGGGCGCGCCACGGGGCCGTCCCCCATTTCCGCGCGATCGCGTCGACGGCCATGAAGCCGACATTGTGGCGGTTCTTCTCGTACTTGGGCTCGGGATTGCCCAGGCCGGCGAGGATCAGCATCGCGAACTTCTCAAGGTCACAAAGCAAAACGGGCGGACCCGAAGGCCCGCCCGTCTCTAAAACAGTTCGGTCGGAAGACCGAGCGGATTAGCCTTCGACGGTGGTGTCGCCGGCGTCCGACTGGGCGGCCGACGAGGCCTTCAGGGTCGCGATCACGAAGTCGCGGTCCACGGCCGGCTTCACGCCTTCCGGCAGCTTCACTTCCGAGATGCGGATGGTGTCGCCGATGTCGTGATTGGCCAGGTCGATGACCAGCTCTTCCGGGATCTTGTCGGCCGGGCAGGCCAGTTCGACGGTGTGACGGATCACTTCCAGCGAGCCGCCCTTCTTCATGCCGACCGAGATGTCCTGGTTCTTGAAGTGGACCGGCACTTCGATCTTGATCAGCTGGTGCTCGTCGACGCGGTACAGGTCGAAGTGGACCGGCTCGTCGGTGACGGGGTGGAACTGGACGGCCTTGGCGATGACCGATTGCTTTTCGTCGCCGTGTTGCAGGGTGACCAGGTGGCCCAGCAGCTTGCCGGTGTACAGCGACTTGCGGAATTCGTTGGCCCGAACGGCGATGTTCACCGGGGCCTTGCCGCCGCCGTACAGAACGCCCGGGACCTTGCCGGCGCGGCGGGTGGCGCGGGCGTTGCCGGTGCCGGCGCCGTCACGGAGTTCGACGTTCAGAATGATCTCGGCCATGGTCTTGTCTTTCTAGAGAGCCGGATGCTCTCCTCTGGGACCTGGCGCCTATGGCTGTATTGCCACGCTCGCCCGGTCGTTTTGGGGTCGCGCTACATACACAAAAGGGCCGGGCGACGCAACGCCCGGCCCTTTCGGCGTGATTTCGGAGAAATCAGCTCTTCTTGGCGACCGGTCGCTTGGCCGCGGCCTTGCCCTTGGCCTTGGAGGAGCCCTTGACGGCGACCGACTCCTTGACCGGCAGGACGCGCGGCGGTTCGGGCGGCAGGGTCGCGCCGGCGCCCTTCACCACGCAGGCGCCGGTGTCCATCAGAATATGCTGGCCCAGGCAGAAGATGTCTTCGTAGTGCGGCTTGGACACGGCCAGGCACTGGTAGAGGTTCAGCTTGGCCATGTTCAGGCAGTTGGCCGTCGCCCAATCGCTGCTGAGCGCGTCGATCGAGGCCAGGTTGTTGTCGCCGGCCGCGCCCAGGGCCGCCAGGGCGGCGACGGCCAGGCCGCGGATCACGATCGGCTGGTAGGGGGCCGGAGCCGCCCGCGGCGTCAGGCCCAGCGACTGACCGCCCGTCGAGGCCTGCTGCAGCACCGCCACGTCAGCGCCTTCGGCCAGGGCCGGCGTGGTCGACAGGGTCTTGGTCGAGGCCAGGCGGCCGTCGCGATCGACGACCGCGCTCTTGGACCATGACGACTTCTGGACGTCATAGGCGGCTTGCTTCACGGCCTTGCCGGCCATGTACACCTTCAGGCCGTCGCCGCCGATCTGGTCGATGATCAGGCCCGCGGCGCTGTCGCTGCCCTTGAACACGGCCGCGTACGAGGGATTGGAGAAGATGTTGTTGATCATCTCCTGGCGCTGGGTCGGATTGGCCGCGACTTCGCGCACCGAGGCGACGAAGGTGGGGTCCTGCAAGGCCAGGACGGCGGCGTAGGCGACCGCGCCGTTCATGAACGATTTGGCCTCGTAGGCCGCGCCGACCTTCAGCGAGGCCTGGATCTGCTCACCGTTCTGGAAGGTCGACGACACCTGGCTGGCGCGGGCCATGTAGCCGCGGAAAGCGCTGGCCCGTTCGACCAGGCTGGCCGACAGGGTGATCGGCGGCGGCGGCGGCGGCGCCTGAACGACGGGCGGCGGCGGGGGCGGCGGGGAGCTACAGGCCGCGACCAGAGCGGCCAGCGCCACGGCGGTCGTCGTCAGGACGATCCGCGTACGCGAAAAGGAACGCATTTCGAAACTTCCCCAATCAGTCTTTTGGCCCGGCAGGCCCTGGGCGGCGCGCATACCAGCCCGGGCCGGCGACATTGTGACTGTCGCCCCGTTAACCAAACTTTTACAAGCGGGGCCGTGCGAGAGGCGAGTAGCGCTCGCTCATCGGTTAATCGAACAGCTTCGACACCGACTCTTCGTTGGCGATGCGGCGGATGGCTTCGCCGATCAGCGGGGCGCAAGAGACGTAGCGGATCTTGGCGCAGGCCTTGGCCGGGTCCGAGGCCTCGATCGAGTCGGTGACCACCAGTTCGGTCAGGACCGAATTGGCGACGCGATCCACCGCCGCGCCCGACAGCACGCCGTGGGTGATGTAGGCGCTGACCGACTTGGCGCCGTGGTTCATCAAGGCCTGAGCGGCGTTGCACAGGGTGCCGGCCGAGTCTGCGATGTCGTCGAACAGGATGCAGCGGCGATCCTTGACGTCGCCAATGATGTTCATGACTTCCGACTGGCCCGGGCCCGAGCGGCGCTTGTCGACGATGGCCAGGTCGGCGTCGTCCAGGCGCTTGGCCAGGGCGCGGGCGCGCACCACGCCGCCGACGTCCGGCGACACGACCATCAGGTCGTCGCCCATCGGATAGTGCTTGCGCACGTCCTCGGCCATCAGGCGCGAGGGCAGCAGGTTGTCGGTCGGGATGTCGAAGAAGCCCTGGATCTGGCCGGCGTGCAGATCCATCGTCAGGACCCGGTCGGCGCCCGAGCGGGTGATCAGGTTGGCGACCAGCTTGGCCGAGATCGGCGTGCGGCCGCCGGTCTTACGATCCTGGCGGGCATAGCCGAAATAGGGCAGCACGGCGGTGATCCGCTTGCCCGACGCGCGCTTGAGGGCGTCGATGCAGATCAGGAGCTCCATCAGGTTGTCGTTGGCCGGATAGCTGGTCGACTGGATGACGAAGACGTCCTCGCCCCGCACGTTCTCGTCGATGGTGACGAACACCTCGAGGTCGGCGAACCGGCGTACCTGGGCGCGGGTCAGCGGCATGTCGAGATATTCCGCGATCGCCTGGGACAGCGGGCGGTTGGAGTTGCCGGACAGCAGCTTCATGGGGATATCTCGGGGTGGGGGTCGGCCGTTGCCGGGCCTTCTATCAGGCGAAGCTCTCGGCACAAGTGTTAACGGCCAGACTTTTTCGATTCCGTGATCGGACGATAGGATCCGTGTTTCGGAAGCCTCACGCCTCCAGCATGATCGCCGACAGCAGGCGGCCGTAGTCGCCCTCGTTGTTCAGGAAGGCGCGGCGGTTGGAGAAGAACCATTCCTCCTCGGCCCGCGTGTCACGGCCGACCCATTCACGGCGCTCGACGCCGGCGGTCTTCAGGCGATCCAGCACGAACGACGGCAGGTCGAAGAAGCGCTTTTCCTCGCTGGCGCCCGGCTTGAAGAAGCGACCGGAGCCGGGACAGTCGGCCTCGAACCTGTGCAGGAACTCCAGGCCCACCTCGTAGGACCTAGGCCCGATGCAGGGGCCGACGACGCCGGTGATGCGGTCGGGGCGGGCGCCCAGCTCGACCATGCAGTCGACGGCCGCCTGGACGACGCCGTCAAGGGCCCCGCGCCAGCCGGCGTGGGCGGCCGCCACCACTCGGGCCTCGGGGTCGACCAGCAGCACCGGGGCGCAATCGGCCGCCAGGGCGCCGCAGATCACGCCGGGCGTCTTGCTGACGACCGCGTCGCCTTGCGGCCGCGCGTCGCCCCACGAGCCATCGGCCTTGATCGCGATGGTCGAGTGGATCTGGTAGCAGGTGTTCAGGTCTTCCGGAGCGCCGCCGAACCAGCGCGCGGCGCGGGCCCGGTTCTCGACGACGTCGGCCGGATCGTCCTTGCTGCCGCGCCCGACGTTCAGGCTGTCGTAAATGCCAGTCGAAGTCCCGCCCTTGCGCGTGAAGAAGGCGTGCTTCACCCCCGGCAGGCTGGACAGCAGCGGCGACTGGATGGTCGGCAGGTCAGGCGTCTTCTTGGTCATGTCGCGTCCTCGAAGAGGGGGGGCGAAAGGTCCGGCGCGGCGAGGCACGCGACCTTGAACAGACCGCCCATCTGCGCCTTGCCGACCAGACGATCAAGCTGTCTTGCGAGCTGGCCGGCGCGATCGGGGTGAGCCCTGGCCAACGCCTGGGTGCGCTGCTCGATCCCCAAGGCCAGCAGGAACTCGGTCTGGGTGAGGATCGGCCCGGCCTTGGCGCCGCTTTCGCGCGCGGCGGCGACCACCGACGGAAAGTCGGCCCAGACGGTCAGGTCGGCCAGACCGGCGGTCTTCAGCGGGTCGACCTTGGTGTGGTTCTGGACGGCTTGCAGGGTGTCGCCGGCCTCGGGCTCTGCCCGACCATAGTCGATCAGCAGCGCCGCGCCGCCGTCCGTGACCAGGCGGTGGGCGATGTCCGAGGCGAGCGCCGCCTGTGCAGGGGAGGCCTCGACGATCGCGCCTTCGCGCACCGCGAGGTCTGGAAGCGGCGCGGCGTCGACCGACTTGCCCAGGCTGCGCAGCCCGTACGCCAGCTCACCGTCCTCGCCCAGGCCGATCACCCGCTCGGCCCATCCGTCCTTCGTCCGCACGAACTGGCGCGCGGGCAGGCAGTCCAGGAGTTCGTTGGCGATCAGGATCATCGGCGCGCCGCCGGGGACCTCGTCCAGCCGGCCGACCCAGCGGGGCGCATCGCCAAGCCTGGCCGCCTGGCTGGCGCGCAACGGCGGCGAGACCTCGACCAGCCACACCTCGGCGGCGGCCAGGAACTCAGGGTCCAGCCGGCCCGCCCGCAGCAGGTCGCTCATCAGCGCGCCGTCGCCGGGGCCCATCTCGACCAGGCGGAACGGCGCAGGCCGGCCCATCCGCGTCCAGGTCTCGATCGCCCACAGGCCGATCAGCTCGCCGAACATCTGGCTGACCAGAGGAGCGGTGATGAAGTCGCCGCCGGCGCCAAGATCAGGCCGCGTGGCGTAGTAGCCGTCGCGCGGATCGTGCAGGCAACGCGTGAAGAACTCGGGGACGCCGATCGGCCCATCCTGGGCGATCTGCGCCTTGAGACGGTCAAGCAGGCTCATGAGCCTCTTTGTCGCTTTCAGGGGCGGGCGGCGCCGGCTCCTTCAGCGCCTTCCACAGCAGCCAGCCGCCGATCAGGATCATCGGCGTCGACAGCAGCATGCCCATGGTCAGGCCCAGCGGGAAGTCGGGCATGCCCAGGTCCGGGTTGCGCACGTTCTCCAGCGACAGGCGGAAGACGCCGTAGGAGATCAGGAACATCGCCACGATCGCCCCGCGCCGCTGCAGCCATTTCAGGCGATAGACGCAGAAGGCCAGGATCAGGAACAGCAGCAGGCCCTCGAGGCCCGCCTCGTACAGCTGGCTGGGATGGCGCGGGAACGGCCCGGCCGGGCAGATGTGCTGGGGATGGTTGGCCTGGATGGTGGCGTTGCAGAAGATGATGCCGAACGGCCCGTCGGTCGGTCTGCCCCACAGCTCGCCATTGATGAAGTTGGCGATGCGGCCGAAGAACAGGCCAATGGGCGCGACCGGCGCGATCAGGTCGCCCAGCTTCAGCATGTCGATCCTGTTGCGGCGGGCGAACAGGGCGATCGCGGCGCAGACGCCCAGGAAGCCGCCGTGGAACGACATGCCGCCTTCCCAGATCTTGAAGACATCCATCGGATGCGCGGCCAACCAGATCCGCTGGTCCTGGTTCAGCAGCATGTAGAACAGGATGTAGCCGATGCGGCCGCCCAGGATGATGCCCAGGGTGATCCACAGCACCAGGTCGTCGATCTGCAACGCCGTGGCGGTTGGGGCGCGGCCGCCCCACAGGCCGGGCGTCCGGGTCATGCGGACGGCGAAGCGCCAGCCCAGCAGGATGCCCGCCACATAGGCCAGGGCGTACCAGCGCAGGGCCAGTGGCCCCCACTGCAGAGCGAGGGAACCGATGTGAACGACGGGGTCGATATCGGGGAAGGGCACGCGCGGGCTCCGTGCGGACAGATCGTCGCACCTCTATAGGGTTCGCTCTTCGCTTTCACCTCCTGTTTCCCATATAAGAGCAACCGGCCCGCCTATCGGGCCGCTCGGAACCGCGATGCACAGCCAGAACCCCTTCCTCGACGAATTCGCCAAGCTGACCCAGGCGGCCATGGGCATCGCCCAAACGGCCGGGGAGGAGGCGAAGACCGCGATGCGGGCTCAGGCCGACCGTCTGGCGGCCGAGTTCGACCTGATCCGCCGCGACGATTTCGAGGCCTTGAAGGCCGAGGTCGCCGCCCTGCGCGAAGAGGTCGCGGCCCTCAAGGAAGCCAAGAAGGCTCCGGCTAAAAAGGCGGCGCCGAAGGGCGAATAGGCGAATCACCGCTCGCTTCCGACGTGAAGCGAGTTGAGACGAACGTCGCGAAGCAGATTAGTGTCCCCGGTACGTGAGCGATTCAGAGCGGGGCTAACCCCCGCCGTCGCCGGCGGGGACGTAGGTTTTTCATGGACACCCAACCGGAAGACGACGACGTCCTGATGGCTCTTGACCCCCTCGAGGTGGTCGAGCATGTGCTGTCGGCCGAAAACCTGACCTTCGATCGTACGGAAGACGGCGACCTGGCCTTTGCGCTGAAGGGCGACTGGAAGGACTATGAGCTTTGGTTCGCCTGGCGACCCGAGGCCGACTGCCTGCAGCTGTGCCTGTCGCTGGACCTGCGGGCGCCCAAGTCCAAGCGCTCCAACGCCTACGAGCTGCTGGCCCTGATCAACCAGCGCGTCTGGCTGGGCCATTTCGAGGTCTGGACCGAGGACGGCGAGGTGGTTTTCCGCCACGCCCTGGCCCTGCCGGCCGGCGAGCGCCCGACCATGGCCCAGGCGGCCTCGATGATCGACGCGGCGGTTGAGGCGGCCGACCGCTTCTTCCCGGCCTTCGAATTCCTGCTGCAAGGCGCCAAGACCCCCGACCAGGCGATGGCCGCCTGCATGTTCGAGACGGTGGGCCAGGCCTAAGGGCTTTAATTCCTTCTCCCCTTGCGGGAGAAGGTGGTCTGCGAAGCAGGTCGGATGAGGGGCTTCTCCGCGTCCACCGCCGATCGGCCTGATGGACGCCGCCGCGCGACCCCTCATCCGTCGCTTCGCGACACCTTCTCCCACAAGGGGAGAAGGGCTACGGCAGCGGAGCTTCTTCATGACCCCCATCCTCCTCCTCGGCGCCGGGCGCATGGGCGGGGCCCTGGCCGAGGGCTGGCGCGAGGCCGGCGCCTTCTCGGCGGCCGACCTGATCATCCGGGATCCGAACATGGATCCGGCGGCCTTCGAGGGCGCGCAGGTCAATCCGCCGCTGACGGCGCTGAGCGCCGCCAAGACCGTGCTGCTGGCCGTGAAGCCGCAGATCTGGCGCGAGGTGGTCGCGGACGTGGTCCCGCACCTAGCCCCCGACGCCATAATCGTCTCAATCGCCGCCGGTGTGCGCGCGGCCGACATCGCCGAGGCGTTCGGCGGGCGCCGGGTGGCGCGGGTCATGCCGACCACCGCCGTGGCCATCGGCCGGGGCGCGGCCAGCATCTTCGCCGAGGACGCCGAGGCGCGCGCCGCCGCCCACGCCCTGTTCGCGCCGGTAGCGACCGTGGTCGACCTGCCGAGCGAGGACCTGATGCACGCGGCCACGGCCGTCTCGGGCTCGGCCCCGGCCTATCTCTACGCCTTCGTCGAGGCGCTCGAGGCCGCCGGCGCCGCCCAGGGGTTGGATGCGGCAGACAGCGCCAAGCTGGCCCGGGCGACGATCATCGGCGCGGCGGCCCTGATGGCGCGCAGTGGCGAGGAGCCGGCCGAACTGCGCAAGCAGGTGACCTCTCCCGGCGGCACGACGGCGGCGGCCCTGACCGTGCTGATGGGACAGGGGGGCTTCGGGAATCTGCTGCCGAAGGCGCTGGAGGCGTGTGTGAACCGGTCGAAGGAACTTGGGGGCTAGAAGAAATTCCTCTCCTCGGGGAGAGGCTTGTCATAGGCGAGGTCACGGCTCATCTGAGTCCCATGACCGACGAAACCCTCGACCGCGCCGCCGACGCCGCCCTGGCCCTCGCCGCCGACAAGCCGTGGCCGTCCGTTTCGCTGCGCGACATCGCGGCAAAGGCCGACGTTCCGTTCGCCGACCTCTACGTGGCGGCCCCCAGCAAGGCCGCCGTCCTGGCGCACCTCTCGAACCGCTTCGACCGCGCGGCCCTGTCCGTCGACTATCCGGAAAGCGCTGAGCCGCACGACCGCCTGTTCGACGCCGCCATGGCGCGCCTTGAAGCGATGGAGCCGCACCGCGCCGCCCTGATCGCCATCGCCAAGGCCGAGGGGCCGCTCAGCGTCGCCGCCCGCTTCCCGCGCATCGCCCGCGCGGTGCTGGAAGCCGCCGGCGTCCCCGCCACCCCGCCGCGGCTCCTGGCCATGACCGCCGTCTGGGCCCGCGTGGTCCAGGTCTGGCGCGACGACGAGGGCGCGCTGAACCGCACCATGGCCGAACTCGACAAGCGCCTGAAGCAGATGGCGCAGCAACTTTCGAAGATCGGGGCCGGCGTCTAGCCGGGCAGCCGCACCAGCGCCCGCAGTCCGCCCATCGCCGAACGCGACAGCACCAGGTCCCCGCCCAGCCCGCGGGCCATGTCGCGGGCGATGGCCAAGCCCAGGCCCACGCCCTTCTCGTTCTGGTTGCGGCTCTCGTCCAGGCGCGAGAAGGGCTTGAAGGCTTCCTCGTAGCGGTCTTCCGGAATGCCGGGTCCGTCGTCGTCGACGGCGATCTCGACGCCGCCGGTCAGGCGGGCGGTGGCGGTGACCTTGACCCGGTCGGCATGGGCCACGCCGTTGTCGATCAGATTGGCCAAGGCTCGCCGGAAGGCCAGGGGCCGCAGCCGCGCCTCCAGCCCCTGGGTGATCTCGGTCTCGATCACCGCCCCGCCACGCTCGGCGTCGGCGACCACCCCATGGATCAGCTCGGTCAGGTCGACCACCCGCGCGTCCTCCCCGCCCTCGCCGCGGGCGAAGGCCAGGTACTCGTCGATCATGTGCTCCATTTCGGAGAGATCGCCCTTCATCGCCTCCAACTGCTCGCTGGGCTCGGACATGGCCATCTCCAGCTTCAGCCGGGTCAGCGGCGTGCGCAGGTCATGGCTGACGCTGGCCAGGAGGGCGGTGCGCTGCTCGATATGGCGCTGGATGCGGGCCTTCATGGCGATGAAGGCGTAGGCGGCCTTGCGCACCTCGCGCGCGCCGTGCGGCTTGAAGTCGGGATCCTCGCCCCGCCCGAAGGCGTCGGCGGCGTCGGCCAGGCGCTCGATGGCTCGCACCTGGTTGCGGATGAACAGGATGGCGACCGCCGTCAGCAGCATGGTCGCCACCACCATCCACAGGATGAAGATATGACCCTGGGTGGCGTAGGCCCGATCGCGCAGGGCGTAGATCTGCAGGACCCCGCCGGTCACCTGCACCCGGATGTCGATGTAGGCGGTGTAGCGGGTTGTGTCGAACCAGAACGGGTTGTCCAGCCGGTCCTCCAGCGCGCGGTCCAGCGAGCGGTCCAGCGCCGCGAACAGCGACGGGCGGCGGCTCGTCGGCAGCTTCCTGCCCGGCTGGAAGGCCAGCGACAGGGACATCGAATCCTCGGCCCGCTTGGCCAGCTTGGCGACGGCCGCGGGGCTGGGGTCGTCCTCGTAGGACTGCACGGCCCAGGCGATGTCGCCGGCCAGCCCCTCGGACAGCTTGCTGGTCACCGACTGCCAGTGGGCGTCGAAGAACGCCCAGGTCACCGCGATCTGCATGACCGCCACCGGCAGGATGATAATCAGCAGGCTGCGCCCGAACAGGGTGGTCGGCAGCAGGCGCTTGATCGGTCGGGGGATGTGAACGCGGGTGGAGAGGGGCATCAATCCGGCGCCAGGCGGTACCCCACCCCCCGCACGGTCTGCAGATACCGCGGGTTCTTCGGGTCCGGCTCGATCTTGCGGCGCAGGCGGGTGACTTGGACGTCGACGGCGCGGCCGGTGGCGTCGGCGGTGTCGCGGGCCAGTTCCAGGCGGTCGACAGGCTCGTGGGCCGAGCGGGCCAGGCGGCGCAGCAGCGTCACCTCGGCCTCGGTCAGGCGCACCACCTCGTCGCCGCAGGTCAGCTCGCCGCGGTCGGAATCGAAGCTGCAATTGCCCAGGCTCAGCGCCTTGCCGCCCGTGGGCCGGGCCTGTGAGCGGCGCAGGATGGCCTCGATGCGCAGCAGCAGCTCCTGCGGCTCGAACGGCTTGCCCAGATAGTCGTCAACCCCGTTGGACAGACCCTCGATGCGGTCGGCGGTCTGGTCGCGGGCGGTCAGCATCAGGATCGGCGTGCGGCCGCTCTCGCCGCCCTTGGCCCGCAGACGCTTGGTGAAGGCGTAGCCGTCCTCGCCCGGCATCATCACGTCCAGGATCATCAGGTCGAAGTCCAGGGCCTCGAACAGGTTGTCGGCCTTGGCCGCGTCGGGAGCGGCCGTGACACGGAAGCCCGCCCGGCCGAGGAATTCCTTGATCAACTTGCGCAGGCGGTCGTCGTCGTCGACCACCAGGATGTGCCGTTCGCGGCGTTCTTCGGGCGTCATGGCGCGGTCCTCAAGGCGTTTGGCGCCGCGGCGCGCCGACGCCCTGGCGCGGCCCCGCCAGCGCCGCCAGGATCCGGCGGGCGCCCGCCACGCCGTCCAGTCCGCCCGTTCGGTAGGCCCGGGCCAGCAGCGCCCGCAGGCGCTCGGCGGTGCGCTGCTCGAAGGCCACGCCTTCGGACGTCAGCGTCGCCGGACGGCGGCGGCCGTCCAGGTCGCCCGAGCCGCGCTCGACCAGGCCGGCCTTCTGGAGATCGGCCAGGGTGCGGCTGGCGGCCTGCTTGGACAGGCTGGTCAGTTTCGACAGGTCCTGCACCCCGATGCCCGGGCGGCGGCGCAGCAGGAAGGCCGCGCGCCAGTGCGAGCGGCCCAGGCCCAGCGTTTCGGTCTCCAGGGCGGCGTCGACGGCGGCCCATAGCGCGGCCTCGGCCAGTAGGATCAGCTCCAGGCCGCCGTCCAGTTCCTCCTCGCGGAGAATCAGACGGGGATCGTCCGAACCGGGCTGCAGCGGAGCTATCATCACGCGGAGTCCATTTTATTTGACGCGTTCGCCCCCGGGGCGTCTAAGGGCCGGGTCTCAATAAGGAGGTCTTGGGCCGATGTCTCTGGTTCCCTTCGACGATCGTGATGGTTGGATCTGGCTGGATGGCCAGTTCGTTCCCTGGCGCGAAGCGAAGGTCCACGTACTGACGCACGGACTTCACTACGCATCGTCGGTCTTCGAGGGCGAGCGGATGTACGGCGGTGAGATTTTCAAGCTGACCGAGCACACCGAACGCCTGTTCAAGTCGGCGGAGATCCTCGATTTCAAAATCCCCTATAGCGTGGCCGAGATCGACGAGGCCTGCAAGGCGACGGCGGCGAAGAATAATCTCAAGGATTGCTATGTTCGCCCAATCGCCTGGCGCGGGAGCGAGATGATCGGCGTTTCGGCGCAGCAGACGAAGATTCATGTCGCCATCGCCGTCTGGGAATGGCCTAGCTATTTCGACCCGGCGACCAAGGCCAAGGGCATCCGCCTGACCTGGGCCAAGTACAACCGCCCGGATCCCAGGACGGCCCCGACCGCCGCCAAGGCCGCCGGCCTCTACATGATCTGCACCATCTCCAAGCACGCCGCCGAGAAGGACGGCTACGCCGATGCGATGATGCTGGACTATCGCGGCTACGTGGCCGAGGCCACGGGCGCGAACGTCTTCTTCGTCAAGGATGGCGCGTTGCACACGCCCAAGCCCGACTGTTTCCTGGACGGCATCACCCGCCGCACCGTGATCGGCCTGGCCAAGGACAAGGGCGTCGCGGTGATCGAGCGCCACATCCAGAAGGAAGAGCTGTCCGGCTTCACCGAGTGCTTCATCGTCGGCACCGCCGCCGAGGTCACGCCGGTTTCGGAGATCGGTGAGTTCAAGTTTACGCCGGGCAAGCTGTCGCTGGACCTGATGGACACCTATGCGGCCCTGGTGCGGAACGAGGTACTGGCGCCGGCCTGAGGCCAACTTCCTTCTCCCCTTGCGGGAGAAGGTGTCGGCCCCCGGGTCGCGCGTAGTGCGCCCGAGGATAAACTCCGCCGACGGATGAGGGGGCGATAGGCCTGTCCGACAACGGAGCGCGGCCCCTCACCCGACCCGCTTCGCGGGCCACCCTCTCCCGCAAGGGGGAGAGGGAGTCGACAGGCGCCAAACTTCGCCCTAATATCCTTCCCGATGACCCTCGCCGCCAGCCACACGCTGTTTTGGTACTTTAGCTATCCGACGCCTCTGGCGCCGGGAGGGGATCGTTTGGCCTGAGACCAGGCCGCCAGAAACGCCTTTCACCAGCCGCCAGGGGATCCCCGGGCGGCTTTTTTGATGGCCGCCGGACCTCTCAAGACATTCCGGAGTACGCCATGCCTTCCTCGACCGCCGCCCATCTCGTCTCGCTGCCCGTCCCGACCGACGACCTGCGCATCCAGAAACTCCAGACCCTCAGCCCGCCCGCCCAGGTGATCGGCGAGGCCCCGGCCAGTTCGTCGGTCGCCGAGGTCGTCGGCGACGCCCGTGCTGCGGTGCACGAGATCCTGCATGGCCGCGACGATCGCCTGGTGGTGGTGATCGGTCCCTGCTCGATCCACGATCCCAAGGCCGCCCTGGACTACGCCCAGCGCCTGGCCGTCCAGCGCGAGCGGCTCGCTGGCGAGCTGGAAGTGATCATGCGGGTCTATTTCGAGAAGCCGCGCACGACGGTCGGCTGGAAGGGGCTGATCAACGACCCGGGCCTGGACGGCGGCTTCCATATCAACGAGGGTCTGCGCCTGGCGCGCCGGGTGCTGCTGGACATCAGCGCCCAGGGCCTGCCGGCCGCCTGCGAGTTCCTGGACGTCACCACGCCGCAGTACATCGCCGACCTGGTGGCCTGGGGCGCGATCGGGGCCCGCACGACCGAGAGCCAGATCCACCGCGAAATGGCGTCTGGCCTGTCGTGCCCGGTCGGCTTCAAGAACGGCACCAATGGCGACGTGAAGGTCGCGGTCGACGCGGTGACGGCCGCCTCTCAGCCGCACCATTTCCTGGCCGTGACCAAGGAGGGGCGCGCCGCCATCGCCACGACGACGGGCAATGGCGACTGCCACGTGGTGCTGCGCGGCGGCAAGACGCCCAACTACGACGCCGCCAGCGTCGCGGCCGCCGCCCAGGTGCTGACCAAGGCCGGTCTCTCGCCCAAGATCATGGTCGACGTCAGCCACGCCAACAGCGGCAAGAACCACGAGAACCAGCCAGCCGTGGTCGCCGACGTCTGCGCCCAGGTCGCGACGGGCGCCTCGCCGATCATGGGCGTGATGATCGAGAGCAATATCGTCGCCGGCCGCCAGGACATCGTTCCGGGCAAGCCTCTGACCTACGGCCAGTCGGTCACCGACGCCTGCGTGGATTGGGAGACGTCGGTGGGCCTGCTGGACCAGCTGGCGGCGGCGGTCCGCGCGGGCCGCGAGGCTAAGGCGCGGTAGGCTGGGCGTTGGCGGCGGCGATGGCCGCCGCCACCTCGGCCTTGGCCATCTCGATGTCGCGCCGGAACGCTTCCGAGGCATGCTCGGCGGCGTAGACGACCATGCCGGACTGCAGGCCCGCCTCGCTGGCGCTGACGGTGTGGCTGCCGCAGATCCAGCGGCTCTCGGCATAGTCTCGGCCGCGCGCATAGAGGGCGTCGGCGCGGGCGGGGACGACCTCGGCCAGGATCATGGCCACCTGCCCGCCGAAGGCCGCGTGGCCGGACGGATAGTCCGGGTTGGCCGCCAGGTCAGGGCGCTTGGGCTCGCAGACCGGGGCGCTGTCCTTGCCGATATACGGACGCTTGGTCCCCCAGTGGTCCTTGGCGACGCCGACCACCGAGCGATCGTCGCCGGCGCGTTCCAGGAGGGCGTGCAGGATCGGCGCGGTCTGCGGCGTCAGGCGCACGCCCAAGGCGCCTTCGAAGTGGTGGAAGGCCGTGCCCTTGACGTCGTCGGCGGCGCGCTTCCAGCGCGGGGTGTCCTTCAGGGCCCGGCTCTGGTCGAAGATCGCCGCGTCGGCGACGGCGCGCGGCGAGCCCGCCGCCGGCGGCGCGGCCAGGATCCTGGTCAGGTCCGGACGGGCGGCCGGCGCGAGATAGCCCCGTTGCGGCGCGCCGGGCAGGGCTTCGATCGCCAGGCCGTCGCAGGTCTTTTCCGCGCGCACCGGGTTGCAGACGGCGACATCGCCGCCGGTCAGCCGCACGGTGTAATTCCCCGGGAAGCGCGGGTCGGGCCAGATGTAGTCGGTCGAGACGTATTGCGCGCCGCTGATCAGGGCGGCGGTGCGTTGGCGGACGTCGCCCGTGCGAGCGGCCCAGGTGTCGGCGTCGGCGCGGGTGCGGACCATGAAGCCGGCCTTCACGGCGGCGGCGATGCGGTCCTTCTGGGCGATCGGGTCATTGAGGGTCAGGTAGGCGGCGGCCGGCGAGGCCTCGTCGGTGTTGACGAACATCGCCCGGCCCTCCAGCGAGGCGCGCCGCCCGCGATAGAGGGCGACCTTCTCGGGGCTTTCGTCGAGAGCGAAGAAGACCTTGCCGCGCGACGCGCCCAGCTTGGGCCAGCCGTTGGCGAGGACCCCTTCGCGCAGGGTGGCGGCGTTGCCGCGCACCTGGTCCGGCGTGATCAGGCGGTCCTCGCCGAACACCGAGCGGATCTCGGCGTCCAGAGCGTCGAACAGGGTCTCTGTAAAGACCAGCGGGACCACGCCGCCGGGCACGGTGGCCGGGCCTTCCTTGGCGTTGATCAGGATCATGATCGGCACGTGGTCCCGGTGGGCGTCCGACCAGGCGCGGATCTGTTGCAGGCAGCTGACGAAGGTGACGCACGAGACCCGGAAGTCGACATCGGTCATGTGCATGGTCTTGAAGCCCGGCTTGGCCAAGGCGGCGGCCGTCTCGGGCGGCAGGGCGGTCCCCTGGCCGAACACGGTCAGCGGCTTGGCGTAGCGGCCGCCCTGCGGGTCGGCGACGACGTCGATCTCCAACTGGCGGGCCCCGGCGTCCAGCTGCTCGGCCAGCGGACGGTGACCATAGTCGACCCCCAGCGCCGCCTTGCCGCGCGCGGCGACCATGGCGGCCATCTCGTCGGCCGGGATCATCTGCTTGTACGAGTTGTGCGTGCCCACCGCCATCAGGTCGGTCATCCGCAGGGCGTCCATCCGCTCACGGACGCAAGACGCGCTCTGATCCGAGACGGGGCAAGGGGCGGCGGCGACCGCGAAGGCGGCGAGCAGACTCAGCATGGCGAACTCCGAAGACGCGAGCGTCGCCATATCGCTAGCACATGACGGTTTGACGTCGCCGCGGACAGCGCCCGTCATCAAGCTTTTAAAAAACCGAGACGCGGGCGTCATGCGGACCCCCTAACGCCCGCCCAACCGTCGGCGCCCAAATTGTGGCGACCCTCCCCCGGCGGAACAAGTTTGGGGATCTTACAATGTCACGAACCAAGATCGCGCTCCTGGCGGGCGCGGCTCAACTCGTCATGGCCACGTTCGCGCCGGCCGCCTTCGCTCGGGTCGAAGACGCTGCGCCCGCCGCTGAGCCGGCGGATTCCGTCGACGCTGTCGTAGTAACCGGTTTCCGCAAATCGCTTGGCGCCGCCCGCGAAGCCAAGCGCTCCAGCGCGATCGTCACCGACGTCATCGTCGCCGAGGACATGGCCAAGTTCCCCGACCTCAACCTCGCCGAGTCGCTGCAGCGCCTGCCAGGCGTGGCCATCAACCGCGAAGGCGGCGAGGGCCGTCGCGTCAGCCTGCGAGGTCTCGGTCCCGATTTCACCCGCGTCCAGCTGAACGGCATGGAAGTGCTGGGCAATGTCGACTCGCCGATGGACAGCCGCGGCCAGACGTCCCGTGACCGGGCGTTCGACTTCAACATCTTCGCCTCGGACCTCTTCTCGAAGGTCGATGTGCGCAAGTCGTTCTCGGCCGAGCAGGACGAGGGCGGCATGGCCGGCACGGTCGGCCTCTACACCGCCAAGCCGTTCGACTATTCGGGAACCAAGGCCGCCCTGTCGCTGCAAGGCGGCACCAATAGCGCCACGAAGGACTTCCAGCCGCGCGGCGCGGCCATGATCAGCAAGAACTGGGACGACAAGTTCGGCGCCCTGGTCTCGGTGGCCTACTCCAAGCGCAAGACCGAGGAGCAGGGCTACAACACCTATGGCGCCGGCACCCAGAAGGCGCTGGCCGCCAACGTGGTCAAGCTGAGCGCCGCCGACGCGGCCAAGGCCACGAACGGCGAGCTGATCTTCCAGCGCGGCAACCGCCTGTCGGTCTGGGACTCCAACCAGGAGCGCCTGGGCCTGACGGCGGCGTTGCAATGGCGCCCGGTCGAGAACCTCACCCTGACGCTCGACGCCCTGCACGGCAAGTTCACCAACGACCGCTCGGAACTTCACCTCGCGACCCGCGCCACCGTCGGCTCGACCATCCTGGGCGCGGCCACGCCGCACTCGGGCAATCTGGTCAGCCCGCCGCCGGTGCTGAACGCCATCGAGTACGACAAGTACAACTCGATCATCTACGCCGATGTCGACAACACCGTCTTCGCCACCGAGACCCGACGCCAGGAAACCAAGAACACGTTCGACCAACTGGTCCTGACCGGCGAGTGGAAGATCACCGACAAGCTGACCGTCGACGGCCATATCGGCCGGGAAAAGTCCGACTACGACATTCCGATCTCGGACAAATTTTACACCGAGGCGTTCGGCGGCCTGATCACCGACTATCGCGGCGACACCGGCAAGAACACCTACAAGTGGGACACCACCGATCCGAACAACTACCGGGCTCACGAGATCGACTTCTCGGCCACCTACCAGAGCACCGAGCTGAAGAACGCCGAGCTGAACGGCGCCTGGGCCTTCAACGATGACCTTACCCTGAAGGGCGGCGTCTCGTATCGCGGCTTCGAGAACTCGGGCTTCACCCAGGCCAATGACGACGTGAACAAGACGGCCTGGGAGAAGGGAACGCTGGACGACCGTCTCGACGGGATCACCAAGGTGTTCAGCCAGCACCACGACCAGTCTTGGATCATCGTCGACTGGGACAAGGCGCTGTCGAAGTACGGCGTGACCCGCACGCTGCTCGCGCCCAAGGGCATCTATGCGGTCAAGGAGGACACCAACGCCGGCTATCTGCAGTTGGACTGGAAGACCGAGTTCCTGGGTCGTCCGCTGCGCGGCAACACCGGCCTGCGCGCCTATGAGACGGAGCTGACCTCCACGGGCGTCATGGCGGTCAAGGGCGTCAACACCCCGACGGAGGCCAAGAAGAAGTACTCAGGCGTCCTGCCGGCCCTGAACGCGGTGCTGGAAGTCTCCGACCAGGTCCAGGTCCGCATGGCCGCCGCCCGCAACATCAATCGCCCGGCCCTAGGCGCCTACGCCATGAACGGCTCGATCAGCGTGGACGGCTCGACCGTCACCGTCTCGACCGGCAATCCGAACCTGGACCCCTACACCTCGGACGAGTTCGACCTGGCGGCCGAATGGTACTTCGGCGGCGTCGGCATGCTGACCGCCGGCGTGTTCCACAAGAACATCGACGGCCTCGTTTCCAGCCAGACGACCACCAACGTCACCTACGCCAGCACGGGCCTGGCCGAAGGTCTGTATCCGGGTGTGACCGGCTCGACGATCGTCGCCTCCTACACCCGCCAGGTGAACAACACCTCGGCCAAGCTGACGGGCCTGGAGCTGTCGGCCCAAAGCGACTTCTTCTTCCTGCCGGGCGTGTTCAAGCACATGGGCGTTGTGGCCAACCTGACCCTGATCGACTCGTCGACGACCAACCTGGTCAACGGCAAGCCGCAGAAGACCGACATCTTCGGCCTGTCGGACGTCAACGCCAACGCGACCCTCTACTACGAGACCGCCAAGTACGGCGGCCGCGTCTCGGCCAACTACCGCTCGGACTATCTGATCGACAGCGGCGCGTTCAACGCCACCACCTATGTCGACGCGGCGGCCTTCTATCAGCTGACCCCGCGCATCCGCCTGTCGCTGGACGCCATCAACCTGACCAACGAGCGCGAGGAGCAGGTCAACAGTTACAACAACGGCTTCGGCCAGACGGGCGCAAAGCGGCTGTGGAACTTCACCACCAGCGGCCGCACGGTGTTCGTGGGTGCGAACATCCAGTTCTAAGGCGACCTCGAGCTTAAGGACGACGAAGCCGCCCGGCAGCGACGCCGGGCGGCTTTTTTACTGGAACTGAGCGGCTGTCCGGCGGACCTTGCCCGGGCGACACGACGACTCCTCAACGGGCCGCGTTCGCCGCTGAATCTATGCTCCGTTTCGCTTCCGCCTCCGCGGCGGTCAGCCTGGTCCGGTAGGCCTCGACCCTCGCGCGCAGCGCATCATGGCGCGCCTTCAAGAGGGCTTTGGCTTCCTCCCGAAACGCTACCGGGCGGCCGGCCGTTTCGCGGTTCGTGAGGTCAATGGACATCGCCGTGTCCTCGTCCGTGGCCAGAATGGACGCGCAAGTCTCGGCATCCGTGATGGCGATGCTGGTCGCCACGTTGTTGTTGGTCCTGGCGATGCTGGTGGCGACCTCGTTGTTCGTCTGTCGGATCTCTTCCCGCACCCGCGCCGTGTATTTCTCAAGCTCAGCCTCGTCGGACAGGTTAGCGAAGTCGCCTCCGCCCGCGCGCGCGACGGCGGTCAGTTTCGCGGCTTCGCCCGACGGCAGGTTGAAGCCAATGACGTTGACGATCGCCCGCGTGCGGCCGCTGTTGATCCGACGGGCGACGGCCACCGGATCGCCGCCGCAGGTCTCTTCCCCGTCTGACACGACATAGATGACCTGCTCGCCCGGTGTGGCGGAGGCGGCCAGCAGCGTTTCAGCGCGATCAAGTCCGGCGGCGAGCGGCGTCCAGCCGATCGCGCGGACCTGTCCCAGCGCCGTATTGAGTCGCCCACGGTCCGCCGACATCGGCGCGAGCACGTCGACAGCGGAACAGGATTTCGCCTTGCCGGCCTGGCTATTGTTTCCCTGCTGGCCGAAGACCATCAGAGACGCCTGGACCGATGAAGGCAGTCCGTCGACAAAACCGAGCGCCGCCTCCCGCGCCAGCTCGAGTTTGGTCCGACCGCCCATGCGTCCGGCCATCGACCCGGACCCATCGATCATGATGATCACGCGCGTCGGCGGAACTCGTGGGCTGACCTCACCGGCGGGCCCTTTCAGCTCCGGCTGTCTGAGCGCCACATCCTTTTTGAAGCACGCCTCTGGATCCTTCTTGGTGAACTGCGCGACATAGGCTCGAGCCTCCGCCGAGGCCTTCGGGGCTTTTCCCTCGGCACTGATCCGGTCGCGGTTAGCCGGAGCCTTGTCATCGTCCGAAGCGCCACTGCAGCCGATCAGCATGAGGGCGAGCGCGCAGGTCACGAGTTTACGAACTGGAGCGGTCATAATCTCCAGAACGCCTCTCTCGGCCAGAGGCGCCAAAAGCTCAGATCAGCGTGGGCGGGTTCGACATGAACCGCGAAAGCAGCTGTCTCGCGGACGCGCTCGGCGAGCGGTCATCGGCGGACCGCAACACATGGCAAGCCGTCCAGGATAACCTCCCGGACGGCTTGCTTGCGACTTGAGGGGAAGCCGCTTACGCCGCCTCCGCCGCCTCGTCCGCCGGGACCTGGCGGATCAGGTAGTCGAAGGCCGACAGCGAGGCCTTGGCGCCTTCGCCCATGGCGATGATGATCTGCTTGTAGGGCGTCACCGTCGCGTCGCCGGCGGCGAACACGCCCGGCAGCGAGGTCTCGCCGCGATAGTCGACCTCGATCTCGCCCCGCGGGGTCAGGGCCACGCCCGAGTCCTTCAGCCATTCGGTGTTGGGCACCAGGCCGATCTGGACGAAGACGCCCTCCAGGTCCACGCGGTGCGTGCTGTCGTGATTGCGGTCCTTGTAGCTCAGGCCCGACACCTTGCCGTTCTCGCCGTGGATCTCGGTGGTCATGGCCGAGGTGACGATCTTGACGTTCGGCAGGCTGGCCAGCTTGCGTTGCAGCACGGCGTCGGCGCGCAGCTGGCTGTCGAACTCGATCAGCGTCACGTGCGCCACGATGCCGGCCAGGTCGATGGCCGCCTCGACGCCGCTGTTGCCGCCGCCGATCACCGCCACGCGCTTGCCCTTGAACAGCGGGCCGTCGCAGTGCGGGCAGTAGGCCACGCCCTTGTTGCGGTACTCGGCCTCACCGGGGACGTTGACGTTCCGCCAACGGGCGCCGGTCGACAGGATCAGCGTGCGGGCCTTCAGGGACGCGCCGTTTTCCAGCTTGACCTCGTGCAGGCCGCCCGGCTGCTTGGCCGGAACCAGGCCCACCGCCTTCTGCAGGTTCATCACGTCGACCTCGTAGTCCTTGACGTGCTGCTCCAGGGCCGAGGCCAGCTTGGGGCCTTCGGTATGCGGGACCGAGATGAAGTTCTCGATGGCCATGGTGTCCAGCACCTGGCCGCCGAAGCGCTCGGCGGCGACCCCGGTGCGGATGCCCTTGCGGGCGGCGTAGATCGCCGCCGCCGCGCCGGCCGGGCCGCCGCCGATGACCAGCACCTCGAAGGCGTCCTTGGTCTTGATCTTCTCGGCGGCGCGGTCGGCGGCGCCGGTGTCCAGCTTGGCCAGGATCTGCTCGACGTCCATGCGGCCCTGGCCGAAGGGCTGGCCGTTCAGCAGGATGGTCGGCACGGCCATGACCTCGCGGGCCTCGACCTCGGCCTTGAACAGGGCGCCGTCGATGGCGACGTGCGAGATGCGTGGGTTCAGGGCGCTCATGGTGTTCAGCGCCTGCACCACGTCGGGGCAGTTCTGGCACGACTGCGAGAAATAGGTCTCGAAGCGGTAGTCGCCGTCCAGGCCCTTGATCCGTTCGATCACCTCGGCGTCCAGGCGTGGCGGGTGGCCGCCGACGTGCAGCAAGGCCAGCACCAGCGAGGTGAACTCGTGGCCCAGCGGCAGGCCGGCGAAGCGGACATCTGCGTCGCCGGCTTGGCGGGTGATGGCGAAGGAAGGCTTGCGGCCGTTGTCGCCGGCCAGGTTCAGGCTGACCTTGTCAGATGTCGAGACGACGTCTTCCAGGAGGGCGCGCATCTCGGCCGAGCCGGCGCTGTCGTCCAGTGAGGCGACCAGTTCGATCGGCTGGCGCAGGTTCTGCAGATAGGTGGTCAGTTGGGTCTTCAGACCGGCGTCCAGCATGACGGGCTCCCTGAGAGGCTGGGGGAGTGAAAGGAACGTTCGATTGTCGGGGGAGGGCGATCGAACGCGGCGAACGATCGGGAAGGGATGCGCCGCCGCCCTCTGAGGCGCGGCGGCGCGGGATCGTTCAGTCTTAGATCTTGCCGACCAGGTCGAGCGACGGGGCCAGGGTCTTTTCACCCTCTTCCCACTTCGCCGGGCAGACTTCGCCCGGGTGCGAAGCCACGTACTGGGCGGCCTTGATCTTGCGGAGCAG
>Ga0209676_1000557_pt1 | contig 56440 bp, 60 predicted proteins | sample AraplaCvi_mLB_r2_FD_184282 | JGI IMG/M metagenome (GOLD analysis project Ga0209676, IMG submission 184282) | Arabidopsis root microbial communities from North Carolina, USA - plate scrape MF_Cvi_mLB_r2 (SPAdes) (version 2) | ecosystem: Host-associated > Plants > Roots > Endosphere | place: USA... | reverse complement strand
GCCCGGCGCCGCGCCGCGCGCGCCGCTCTCGCCCTCGCCCGACAGGCGGATGCGCGTGCCCTCGTCGACCCCGGCGGGGATGTTGACGGTCAGCGTCTTGCGCCGGTCGACGCGGCCTTCGCCGTGACAGGCGTTGCAGGGATCGGCGATCACCTCGCCCGCGCCCTGACAGGTCGGGCAGGTGCGCTCGACCATGAAGAAACCCTGCTGCGCGCGCACCTTGCCGTGGCCGGCGCAGGTGGTGCAGCGGTTGGTCTGCGTGCCGGGCTTCGCGCCCGATCCGTCGCACGTATCGCAGCGTGCGGCGACATCGACCTGGATTTCGCGCGTGACGCCCGAAAAGGCGTCCTCGAGCCTGATTTCCATATCGTAGCGCAGATCCGCGCCGCGCGCAGGGCCGCGCTGCTGGCGTCCACCGCCGCCAAAAGCCGATCCGAAGATCGATTCGAAAATATCGCCGATGTCGCCGAAGTCAGCGCCATTGCCGCCGCCGAAACCGCCCGCGCCGCCGCCCAGGCCCGCCTTGCCGAAACGGTCATAGGCGGCGCGCTTCTGCGGGTCTTTCAGGCAGTCATAGGCTTCGCTGATCGCCTTGAAGCGCGCTTCGCTGTCGTCGCATCCCGGATTCTTGTCGGGGTGATATTTCATCGCGAGCTTGCGGTAGCTCGCCTTCAGTGCGGCGTCGTCGGCGGTGCGCTCGACTTCGAGCAGTTCGTAATAATCGATGTCGAGTGACATAGGTCAACAGGCCCCCTCCGGCCCGCCGGGCCCGTGAGTCACGAGCCCGGCGAGGGAGTTTTCTTACTTCTTGTCGTCTTCGACTTCGGAGAATTCGGCGTCGACGACGTCTTCGTCGGTCTTCGCCGTGCCGGCGTCGTCGGCGCCGGGGGATGCGGCCGACTGCTGTTCCTTCTCGTAGATCGCCTGGCCGAGCTTCATCGCGACCTGCGCGAGCGCCTGGCTCTTTTCGGTCATTGCGGCGGCGTCACCGCCTTCGACTGCCGTCTTGGCTTCGGCGATCGCGGCCTCGATCTCGGACTTCAGCCCCGCGTCGACCTTGTCGCCATGTTCGGCGATCTGGCGTTCGGTCGAGTGGATCAGGCTTTCGGCGTTGTTCTTGGCCTCGGCCGCCTCGCGGCGCGTCTTGTCCTCTTCGGCGAACTGTTCGGCGTCCTTGACCATCTGGTCGATGTCGGAATCCGACAGGCCGCCCGAAGCCTGGATCTTGATCTGCTGTTCCTTGCCCGTGCCCTTGTCCTTCGCGTGGACCGACACGATGCCGTTGGCGTCGATGTCGAAGGTCACCTCGATCTGCGGCACGCCGCGCGGCGCCGGCGGGATGCCGACGAGGTCGAACTGGCCGAGCAGCTTGTTGTCCTGCGCCATTTCGCGTTCGCCCTGGAACACGCGGATCGTCACCGCCGACTGGTTGTCGTCGGCGGTCGAATAGACCTGGCTCTTCTTGGTCGGGATCGTCGTGTTGCGGTCGATCATCCGGGTCATGATGCCGCCCAGCGTCTCGATGCCCAGCGACAGCGGGGTGACGTCGAGCAGCAGCACGTCCTTGACGTCGCCCTGCAGCACGCCCGCCTGGATCGCCGCACCGATCGCGACGACCTCGTCGGGGTTCACGCCGGTGTGCGGTTCCTTGCCGAAGAAATCCTTCACGACTTCGCGGACGCGCGGCATGCGCGTCATGCCGCCGACGAGCACGACTTCGTCAATCTCGCTCGCCGAAATGCCGGCGTCCTTGATCGCCTTCTTGCAGGGCTCGAGCGTGCGCTTGACGAGGTCTTCGACCAGCTTTTCGAGGTCCGAACGCGTGATCGTCTTGACGAGGTGCTTCGGCCCGTTGGCGTCCGCGGTGATGAAGGGCAGGTTGACCTCGGTCGTCGCGGCCGACGACAGCTCGATCTTCGCCTTTTCGGCGGCTTCCTTCAGGCGCTGCAGCGCGAGCTTGTCACCGCGGAGATCAATGCCTTCGTCCTTCTTGAACCCGTCGGCGAGATATTCGACCAGCTTCGAGTCGAAGTCTTCACCGCCGAGGAAAGTGTCGCCGTTGGTCGACTTCACCTCGAACACGCCGTCGCCGACTTCGAGGATCGAGATGTCGAAGGTGCCGCCGCCAAGGTCATAGACGGCGATCGTCTTGTTCTCGGTCTTGTCGAGGCCATAGGCGAGCGCAGCCGCGGTCGGTTCGTTGATGATGCGCAGCACTTCGAGGCCCGCGATCTTGCCGGCGTCCTTGGTCGCCTGGCGCTGCGCGTCGTTGAAGTAAGCGGGAACGGTGATCACCGCCTGCTCGACCTTTTCGCCCAGATAGGCTTCGGCGGTTTCCTTCATCTTCTGCAGGATGAACGCGCTGATCTGCGACGGCGAATAATCCTCGCCGCCCGCCTTGACCCACGCGTCGCCGTTGGCGCCCTTGACGATGGTATAGGGGACGAGTTCCATGTCCTTCTTGGTCATGGGATCGTCGAAGCGGCGGCCGATCAGGCGCTTCACCGCAAAAATCGTGTTCTCGGGGTTGGTGACGGCCTGGCGTTTCGCCGGCTGGCCGATCAGGCGCTCGCCATCCTTTGCAAAGGCGACGATCGACGGGGTCGTGCGCGTGCCTTCGACATTTTCGATAACCTTGGGTTTTCCGCCTTCCATCACCGCGACACAGCTGTTCGTGGTGCCGAGGTCGATCCCGATCACTTTTGCCATTGAATATACGTCCTTGTTGCTTCTCCGGCGCCCTGAAAAGGCACGCCGTCCATGGATTTGATGGGGGCGATATAGGTGCGCTAATCCTTGGCACAAGGGCTTTCACGGCTTATCGAGGGTGCGAAAATATCGCGCTTTTACGGAGTCCTCCCAAAATGAAACCCTTCGCACTCGCCGCTCTCGCCGCCACTGCGCTCAGCCTGACCGGCTGCGGCGAAAATCTCGGCGCCGGGCAGCCGCTGAATGTCGTGAGTGGTCATATCGTGATGGGGGCCACGCCCGACCGGCCGGCGGTGGGCTATTTTCGCGTTCAGGGCGGGCCGCAGCCGGTCGAACTCGTCGCGGTGACCGCCGACCTCGCGCAGCGCGTCGAGATGCACGAGAGCGTCAGGGAAAACGGCATGATGACGATGAAGCCGCTGCTCCGCGCCGACGTGCCCGCGAAGGGCGAGCTGGTGTTCAAACAGGGCGGCAAGCATCTGATGATCTGGGGCATCAACGGCGCTGCGGTGCGCGCGGGCAAGCTGCCGATGGCGTTCGTCTTCACCAACAACAATAATGAACGCATCCTCTTCGACATGGTGATCAAGCCCGCCGAAGGCGCCGCCGCCGGCGGCGAAATGGACCATGGCGCGATGGTCCATGGTTCGATGCCGGCTACGACGGAAAAGGGTGCCGAAAAGGCGGCACCGGACGCCGCGAAGAAATAAGCATCGGTGCCGCGTCCATCGCGACCCCTGACGACCGGTGAAATCGCGCTCGCCCGCACGGTGTTCGGCGACGCGATCGCCTATGACCGCGTGCGGATGAACCATCACAAGTGGATTTTCTTCCAGCCGCGCCATATCGTGATGGCGCCGATGGGCAGCCTGCACTTCAACCCGCACGGCGAGCTATATTGCGAGGATTTCAGCGCCGCGTCGCAGCGTCTGCAAGGGCTGTTCATCCACGAAATGACACATGTGTGGCAGGCGCAGACGCGCGGGCGCTGGTACCTCGTCCTGATGCGTCATCCGTTCGCGACCTACAGCTACAGCCTCAAACCCGGCTGGCTGCTCGAACGTTACGGGCTCGAGCAGCAGGCGGAGATCGTTCGCCATTACTGGCTGCTCACGCAGGGGATGGTCGTCGGTGGCGCGCCGGGGGTCGAGGCCTATCGCGCGATTTTGCCGTTCGACCCGCAATAGGCGCCAGCGTCCGATCCGGTCATTTGCCGAACAGCTGCGCGCAGCCGTTGCCGCCCCAGCTATAGGTGACTTCGGTACCCTTGGTCGCATAGTCCACGATCAAGCCGCCGCGCAGTTCGAAGCTGGCCGTGCATTCGATCGGCGTCTCGGATCGCGGCGGGCCGCCGGCGACGCACATCATGCCGCCGTTTTTCGAATTGGGATCGGGGACATACATGTTGCCGGCGCCGCATCCCTGCGACGGGTCGGGGCCCAGCATGACGCCCGTCTTGTAATAACGCAGGAAACGCGTGCCGGCACGATCCTCGAAGCTTGTCGGCGGACCCCAGCTCGTCACCAGTTCGGTCTCGCCGTGGGTGATCCACGATTCGAGCGCGCGCACCACCGCGGCAGGCTCGCGCCTTTTGCGCGCCTTCGCGATCGCGCCATTGGCCTCGGTTTCGGCCATGACGGCGGCGGTGCGTTGCTGGTCCCTCTTGTCGGCCTCGACGACTTCGCCGGCGATCGCCTGTGCTTCGGCCAGCGCCTTTTTGCGCCGCGCGTCGAGGCTCGCCATCTCCTCCGCCAGCTCGGCGTCCGAACGCGGCGTGCTCGCGGGGCGCTTGCCGTCGGTCCACATCGAGTTCCACGCGAGATCGGTGACATCGCTGGTCGTGACCGGCCCCATATACATCCATCCGCGGTCGGTGAGGTCGAGCTTGCGCGCCGCGAGGCGCTGCTCGCTATTCTTGGGACCCATGTCGCAGGCAAAGGCGATCAGCGCCTCGCCGACCGGGTTCGTCGGCGGCTTGGCCGGCTGGTCGGGTGCGGTCGTGAGCTTTCCGCCGCGTGGCGAGACCTGGATGAGCTTCTCCTCGAACATGTTCCGGGCGCAGTCGATGATCATGTTCGACGATACCCAGTCGGGCGCCTTTGCATTTTCGAGCACGGTGATCGTTTCGAGCTTGTAGGTCTTTTCGGTGAAGGGCACCGCGTCGAGATAGGTCTCGTCGACGACAACGAAGATGCGGCTCGGCTTTTCGCCGCCGGTGTAGACGAGCCAGCGATCGCCCGCGAGAGCGGGCGATGCGAGCATTGTGCATGTGCACGCCAGGGCAACGCCATATTTTCTCATTCCGATACTCCCCATGACGGCGCATCTTCATCGACCGACCGGGCGCCGGAGGCTGTGACCGGTCTCACAGCCCGGCTGCGCTATCCGCGCGCGGCCGTGGAGCCGGGGACGGCACGCCGCCCCCGGTCCTTTCATCAGTGCTGCATATCCTTGTGATCGGCGTGATCCGACTGGTCCTCGCCCTTCTTCTTGTCGCAGCAGCAGCCATCCTTCATCTCCTTGCAGCAACAGCACGCCTTGGCGGGCGTTTCGGCTGCATGGGCGGTGGCGGGTGCGGCCAGCGCGATCGCCAGCACGAACATGATCTTCTTCATTTCGATACTCCTTTGAATGATTGAATGAGGCTGCATTCAAAGGCGCGGCGGTTCGGCTTCGGGAAGCGGGCGCATTCCTTCGAGCCGCGGCGGGGCAGTGGCGAATTGCAGATCTCTGCCGGATCGGACCGGTTCGGGAACGGGCGCGGCGACGGCGATTCCGATACAGGGAAATGCGCAATCGGGATGGACGTGAAGCCCGTCCTGCTTCGCGGGGGCAGCGGGCGCCGACATGGCGCAATCCGCCATCGTTGCCGTCCCGGCATCAGCCGCGCGTGCCATGGTGCACAGCGGACTGCCCGGACCGGCCGCGAGCAACAGGGCCGCGACGAGCAGAAGCAGGAATCGAAACGGGCGGTGTCGGGCCATCGGGGCCGATTGTTTAGGCGAAACGCCGGTACGCGCAATTCCAAAACGAAATCGCGATACGGATGTCCCGGCGGCACCGCCCACTTTTGTTCGGGGCATCATTCTTCGCTGGCCAAAGCGCCGCTGTTCGTCCTATGTTCCCCGCATGGATGGAACCTCGCTCGTCGTCGCCCTTTTCGCTCTCGCCATCGGCGGCCTGATCGGCTGGCTCTACGCCGGCCGGCAGTCGGGTGCGCTCAAGGCCGAACGCGACGGGCTCTCGGAGCGGTTCCGGAGTGCGGTGACCGATCTCGCGGCGGAAGCCGAGGCGCGCAAGGCGGCCGATATCCGTCTCGCTGCATTGCTCAGCGAACAGAAGGCGCGCGACGAGGCGCATGACGTACAGATTGCGCAGCTCCGCGATGCGCAGGCGGCGCTCACCGCGCAGTTTCGCGAGGTCGGGCAGACGATGCTCGGCGAGGCGCAAAAGGCGTTCCTCGAACGCGCCGACGCGCGCTTCCGGCAGAGCGAGGAGACCGCAGGGCAGAATCTGAAGGCGCTGCTGTCGCCCGTTCACGAGCGGCTGCAGAAATATGAGGAAGCCGTCGGCAAGGTCGAAGCCGAGCGGCGCGATGCGTTCGGCCTTCTCCATGGCCAGATCGCGGCGATGCGCGAAGGCACCGAGCGCGTGTCGAGCGAGGCGGCGAAGCTTGTCAACGCGCTGCGCAACGCGCCCAAGGCGCGCGGGCGGTGGGGCGAGCAGCAGTTGCGCAACGTGCTCGAAAGCTGCGGCCTCTCCGAACATGCGGACTTCCAGACCGAGGTCAGCGTCGACGGCGGCGACGCCGGGCGGTTGCGTCCCGACGTCGTGGTGAAGGTGCCCGGCGGGCAGAGCCTCGTGATCGACGCCAAGGTGTCGCTCAACGCCTATCAGGACGCCTTCGGGGCGATCGACGAGCGCGAGAAGGCTGCGCATCTCGCCGCACATGCCGGGGCGATGAAGGCGCATGTCAACACGCTCGGCGCCAAATCCTACTGGAACCAGTTCGACGACACCCCCGACTTCGTCGTCATGTTCGTCCCCGGCGAGCATTTCCTCGCCGCCGCGCTCGATCAGGACCATGAGCTTTGGGACTATGCCTTCGAACGCAAGGTACTGCTCGCGACGCCGACCAATCTGATCGCGATCGCGCGCACCGTCGCGGCGGTGTGGCGGCAGGAAAAGCTCGCGGGGCAGGCGCGGGAGATCGCGGCGCTCGGAAAGGAGCTTTATGCCCGCATGTCGGTGATGGGTTCGCACATCGCCAGGGTGGGGCGCAATCTCGATCAGGCGACGGGTGCGTACAACGCCTTCGTCGGCAGCTTCGAATCGCAGGTGCTGACGCAGGCGAAGCGCTTCGAGGCGCTTGATGTCGAAACCGGCGACAAGGAAATCCCGGCGCTGCCGGCCACCGAACAGACGGCGCGTCCGTTGTCGAAGCTGTCGGGCGCGGGCGCCAACGACTGACGCGTCAGATCGCGCGTTTCAGCACCGCCGTCTGCCCGCCGCTTCCTGTCAGGACCAGCATACCGTCATCGCCGAAGGTCAGGCTGACCGGCGCTGCCATCAGTTTGAAGAAGGCGGCCTCCTGCGTCATGCCGACGCCGGGGCACGCCATTTCGGTCGCCATCAGCGGCCCGGCCCTCAGCGTCGTGCCATCGACCGAGTAGCCGCCCGAAAAGCGGTTGCAGCCCGCGCTCCCGCTCAGTCGCGCGCCTTCGAACTGCAGCGAGGTCGGCCGGTCGGTCGCGACGGCTGTGCCGCCGATTGATACGAAGGTCCAGCTCGTGCCGGCGAGTCCGGTCGGCGGCAATATCTTGCCGCCGCAACCCTTCACCGTCTTGCCGTCGGCGACGACCGTCACCGTGTCGGCATAGCGGCGGTCGCTCATCCCGTCGCTGCACTCGCGGCGGACGATCATGACCTTCAGCCGGTCGGTGGTATAGCTCCGGGAATGAGGATCGAGGCCGCCGCCCGGATTGGGCACCATGATCTTCGTCTCGCCATAGTCGCCGTTATAGTTGAGCCGGTCGGGCGTGATCTCCAGCGTCCAGCCGGGTTCGGTACCGAGCGCCATATAGGCGCCCGGTTTCTCGCCGGGACCTTGTGGCGGGGCTTCAGCGGCGGGCGCGCAAGCGGCAAGCGCGACGAGCGCAGCAGCGGGAGGGGTGATCCGGATCATGGGGCATCTCCTGACAGCGCGGCGTGATCGGCAGATGAACGATGCGGCGACCTATCGGTTCCGCCGCTGGTTCAGCACCTCATAGGCCATCACGGCGGTCGCGACCGCGGCGTTCAAGCTGTCGGCCTTGCCCATCATCGGCATCTTCACGCGCACGTCGGCGGCGGCGGCATAGTCGGTGGGCATGCCCTGCGATTCGTTGCCGGTGAGGATGAAGGTCGGTGCGGTATAGCGCACCGCCTGATAATCTTCGGTATCGTCGCCGAGCCAGGTCGCGACGAGCTGGCCCGGACCCTGACGGAGCCAGGGGAGAAAATCCTCCCACCGCGCGATCACCAGCTTCTGCGTGAAGATCGCGCCCATGCTCGCGCGTACCGCCTCGACCGCGTAGGGATCGGTGCTCTCGTCGAGCAGGATCAGCCCACCCGCGCCGACCGCGTCGCCGGTGCGCAGCATCGTGCCGAGGTTGCCGGGATCGCGAAGGCGCTCGGCAACCAGCCAGATCGCCGCCGTATCGCGGTCGAGATCGGCCAGCGTGGTCTGCGGCTCGGCATAGATGCCGACGACGGTCTGCGGATTGTCCTTGCCCGAAAGCTTGGACAAGATCGCCGGCGTCGTGTCGATCACCTCGCCGCCCGCCTTGATCGTATCGGCGACGAGCCCCTTGGCCAGCGGGTGCATGTCTCCTTCGGGGCCGAGGAACAGCCACCCGGGAAGCACGCCCGCTTCGCGTGCCTCTGTCGCGATGCGCAGTCCTTCGGCGAGAAACAGCCCCTCGGCACGGCGGTGGCGTTTCTCGCGCAGCAGGCGCATCCGCTTGATCAGCGGGTTCGACAGGCTTTCGATGGTGCTGCGGCGACCGGTCACGGTCAATCCTCGCCGAAGCTGTCCTTGACCAGCCCGACCAGTTTCAGCAGCGCCGCGTCTGCCCCGTCACCCCTGGTGTGGATCGTGATCGAGTCGCCCTTCGCGGCGCCGAGCATCATCAGCCCCATGATCGAGGTGCCGTTGACGCGCGATCCGCCCTTTTCGACCTCGACCGACACGCTTTCGGGCAGGCGGCTGACGAAGGTCACGAATTTGGCACTGGCACGCGCGTGAAGACCGCGCTGGTTGGTGATTTCGACGGTTTCGGAAATCTCGTTCATGGTCCTACCCCCAGCATTTCCGACGCGACCGAGATATATTTCTGGCCGGCTTCCTTCGCGGCGATCACTGCAGCGCGCAGCTCCATCGTCTTGCGCGCGCTTTCGAGGCGGATCAGCATCGGCAGGTTGACCCCAGCGATTACCTCGGTGCGCCCGGCTTCGAGCAGGCTGATCGCAAGATTCGACGGCGTGCCGCCGAACAGGTCGGTCAGCATCACGACTCCGCGACCCTCGTCGACCTTGCGAATCGCGTCGGCGATTTCCTTGCGGCGCATCTCCATATTGTCGTTGGGGCCGATGCACACCGTGGCCACGGCCCGCTGCGGACCGACGACATGCTCCATTGCGCGCACCATTTCCTCGGCAAGGCGGCCGTGGGTGACGAGCACCATTCCCAGAAGCGGCAGAGCCTTATCGTTCGGCATGCAGTCGTCGACCCTTATGTTTTGCCGCCGGATGCGGGAGACGCGGGCGGGGGCCTGCCCTCAAGCCCATCTTGCGGGGCGGAGTCAAGATTGCGGTGGGTCAGCGTCGGCTCATATCCGGACTCGCGTAGCGTTTTGGCGACACGCGTCGCGACATGGACCGAGCGGTGGCGCCCGCCGGTGCAGCCGAAAGCGATCGTGACATAGCTTTTGCCCTCCGCCCGGTAGCGGGGCAGCAGCGTCAGGATCAGTCTTTCGATCTGGGACACGCTGTCGTCATAAGCGGGATCGGCCATCACATAGGCCGCGACGTCGGCGTCGAGCCCCGTGCCGGGCTTGAGCTTCGGGTCCCAGTGCGGGTTGCGCAGATACCGCATGTCGAAGACGAGGTCGGCGTTGCGCGGAAGACCGCGCGCGAAGCCAAAGCTCAGGATATTGAGCGTGGGCTCGTCCTCGCCGGTGTCGCCGAACCGCTGGCGAATCTCCTGTTGCAGGTCGTTGCTGCTGTAATTGGTCGTGTCGACGACATGCTCGGCCCAACGGCGGAGCGGCTCCATCATCTCGCGTTCGCGTGCGATCCCGTCGGCGGCGGGGCGGTCCTCGGCCATCGGGTGCCGTCGGCGCGTTTCCGAAAAGCGGCGCTCGAGTTCGGCGCCGGCGCAATCGAGAAAGAGCGTCTGGATGTCGCGGCCACCGGCTTCGCGCAAGTCCTTGATCCGCCGCACGAGCAGCGCCGGGCGGAAGCCGCGGCTGCGGCTGTCGATGCCGATCGCGAGCGGCCGCCCCGCCTCGCTGCGCTGCACCGGTGCATCGATCAGCGCTTCGAGCAGAGCGAGCGGCAGGTTGTCGACGACCTCCCAGCCGAGATCCTCGAGCACTTTGAGAACGGTCGACTTGCCCGCGCCCGACAGGCCGGTGACCAGCAACAGGCGCGATTCGACATTCTGGTTCATGCGCCGGGCGCCAGTCGTTCGAGCGCGAGCATGATCTTGATCGGCGCCGACGCCTCGAACGCCGAAAGCAGCAGCGCGGGCAGCGGATGGCCCGCGACGGTCTCGATCTGGTTGACGGCGGGCATGCGGTCGTAACGGTCGGTCAGCCGCACCGCGAGCGCCAGCGGTACGGGCGCCGTCCATGGACGGTCGATGATGCCGATTCCACGCACTTCGAGCTTTCCTGCGAGCACCTCGGGCGGGCGGCACCAGAGGCGGCCGCGCTCGAGCCAGATATCGCAGCGATCGTCCGCGACCAGCCGGGCACCGCGATCGATCAGCCGCAGGGCAAGGTCCGATTTCCCCTGGCCCGAATTGCCGAGGATCAGGACGCCGCCATTGCCGGCGGCGACGCAGCTGGCATGGACGTTGACGATTTCGGTTCTGGTCCGGCTCGGAAGCATGGCGCAAGGCTTACCGGTGCCGAAGCGGTGCTGCAAGGCGATAGGGCGAAGGTTTCAGGTCGCGTTCTGTCCGCCGTCACGCGCGGGCAGGGTGATAAGCAGGCTCGCGCCGGGCCTCCCGTCGTCGCGGTCCCTCGCGCTGATCGTGCCGCTATGGCCCTCGACGATCGTCCGCGCGATCGCGAGGCCGAGTCCGCTGTGCCGACCAAAAGCCTCGCCGGTCGGGCGTTCGCTGTGGAAGCGGCGGAAAATGGCGTCGCGCTGCTCGGGTTCGATGCCGGGGCCATCGTCATCGACCTTGATATGGACCTCGTCGCCGAGGCGCGTTGCCGAAACGCAGACAAGGCCCGAGGCGGGGGAAAAGCTGACCGCATTGTCGATGACATTGTCGAGCGCGCGTTCGAGCCGATGGCCGTCGCCCATGACCAGCGTGGTGCCCTTGCGCGGGCGGGCAAAGGCGACGCGGGGATGCGGCGCGCCCGGATCGACGCGCGCTGCGCGCGACGCCAGCATCGATTCGATCATCATCCCGACGTCGATCGGCTCGAACAGGGTGCGCGACAATTGGGCATCGACGCGGCTTGCCTCGCTGATGTCGTTCACCAGCCGGTCGAGACGGCGCACATCCTCGTCGGCGATGGCGAGCAGCTGTGCGCGTTGCCCGTCGGTCTTGACGCGCCCCAGCCCCTCGATCGCCGAGCGCACCGAGGCGATAGGGTTCTTGAGTTCGTGGGTTACATCGGCGGCGAAATGTTCGCCCGCGTCGATGCGTTCGCGCAGCGCCTGCGTCATGTCCGACAGCGCGCGCGCGAGGGTGCCGATCTCGTCGCGGCGGCTCGGCAGGCGCGGGACGACGACTTCGCGCGCGCGGCCGAGGCGGACGCGCACCGCGGCGCGCGCGAGACGGCGAAGCGGGCGGACGATCGTGCGCGCAAGGAAAAGCGAGAGCAGGACCGACGCCATCAGCACCATCGCGACGACGACCGCGATGCGGAAACGCTCGGCGCGCACGGTGCGGGTGATGTCGCGGGCATTGAGCGTCATCAGCACCGTTTGCGGCGCTTCGAGATCGACGACGCGGGCGGCACTCAGCAGCGGCGTGCGTTCGGGGGCATAGCGGAAGCGGCTCGACGCGAGCCCGCTCGACTGTGCCTCGACAACCTCGGGCCACGCCTTCGCATTGTCGACGCGCGGTTCCTCGAACTCGGGATAGCTCGGCGCGCCGACGATCCAGTCGATGCCGCGATCCATTGCGCGGGCTGCGTCGCGTTTCCACGGCTGCAGGTCGGGATCGCGCAGCGTATAGGTCGGGGGTCCGGTCCCGAAGCTGTCGGAGATACGGCGGCCGTCCGCGGCATAAAAGCGGAGCCGCGATTCGGTCGCTTCGGCGAATTCGCTGATCAGCCGCCCGCGCTGGTCGGGCCGTGCCGCCTCGAGCGCGCTGTCGAGCATCGCGAGCTGGTCCTTCATCACGTCGATGCGCGTGTCGACGAGCCGGCTGCGATAGGTGTCGAGATAATAGAAGCCGCCCGCGAGCAGCGCGACCGCCAAAATATTGACCGCAAGGATGCGCGTCGTCAGCGACCAGCGCGCCGACCAGACGAGCGGCGATTCCTCCTGCTCGGCGACGCTGGCGTCGGGTTTGAGGACGTCAGCTTTCATCGGCAAAGCGATACCCCGCGCCATAGAGGGTTGCGATCGCATCGAACTCGGGATCGACCTCGCGGAACTTGCGCCGCAACCGTTTGATATGGCTGTCGATCGTGCGGTCGTCGATATAGACATCGTCCTGATAGGCGGCGTCCATCAGCTGGTTGCGGCTGCGCACGATGCCGGGACGCGCGGCGAGCGTCTCGAGGATCAGGAATTCGGTGACCGTCAGCGTGACGTCCTTGCCGTCCCACGCGACCTTGTGGCGTGCGGGGTCCATGCTGAGCCGGCCGCGCGTGATCGGTTCGGCGACGGGTTCGTCGCCGTCGCTCGGCGCGCTCCGGTTGAGTTCGACGCGGCGCAGGATCGCCCGGATGCGCGCGATCACCAGCCGCTGCGAGAAAGGTTTGGCGATATAATCGTCGGCGCCCATCGCAAGGCCCAGCGCCTCGTCGATCTCGTCGTCCTTGCTGGTGAGGAAGATGACAGGCAACTGGCTCTTCTCGCGGAGCCGGCGCAGCAGTTCGAGCCCGTCCATGCGCGGCATCTTGATATCGAAGACGGCCAGGTCCGGCGGATTGTCGATCAGCGGCTTGAGCGCCGCCTCGCCATCGGAATAGACGCGAGTCACAAAGCCTTCGGCCTGAAGCGCGATCGACAGCGATTGCAGTATATTGCGGTCGTCGTCGACCAGCGCGATGGTTGCCGTCATGCTCTTTCCATTTGGCGGGCCCGGGACAGCGATTAGCCTATCCGGGGGGCAGCGACAACATCGCCGCGTTGCTACCGGTTCCCTTTTGGCACGTTCGTCGCAGGCCCGGCGCAGCTCCGCTTTAATCTTTTGACCTCCCCCGCCAAGCGGGCTAACGCGGCCGGGATTTCGGAATCGGCGGTCACGTCGGCACCCATGCAAATGCGGGCCAGCCCATTAGCGCGCTAAGCATTGCATAGGTATGCAACGACGCCGTCGGACAAGGAAAGGCGAAGACAATGACGAAGCTTGTGATCGGCACCGATACGGTCGAGACGAAGGCGGAGGTTGCCGAAAACCCTGGCACATCGGCTCTGATCGAGGATGCGATCCGCAATGGCGAGGGCCTGCTGGCCAAGGACGGCCCGCTCGTCGTCGCGACCGGCAAGCACACCGGCCGCAGCGCCAAGGACAAGTTCATCGTCCAGGACGACGAAACGCGCGACACCATCTGGTGGGGCAAGACCAACGTTCCGATGACGCCCGACGATTTCGCTGCGCTGAAGGCTGATTTCTTCGCGCATCTCGCCGACCGCCCGCGCCTCTATCGTCAGCAGCTGTTCGGCGGTTCGCAGCCCGAACATCGCGTCGGAGTGCAGGTCGTCACCGAATTCGCCTGGCACAGCCAGTTCATCCGCACGCTTCTCTGCCGCCCGACTGCGGCGGAGCTGGCGGCGTTCGCGGCCGAATATACGATCATCGACCTGCCGAGCTTCCGCGCCGACCCGGCGAAGCATGGCACGCGTACCGAAACGGTGATTGCGGTCAACTTCACCGAAAAGCTGATCCTGATCGGCGGCACGCAATATGCCGGCGAGATGAAGAAGTCGGTGTTCGGCATCCTCAACTATCTGCTCCCCGTAAAGGGCGTGATGCCGATGCACTGCTCGGCGAACATCGGCCCGAACGGCGGCACGGCGGTCTTTTTCGGGCTTTCGGGTACCGGCAAGACGACCCTGTCGGCCGACGCGTCGCGCACGCTGATCGGCGACGACGAGCATGGATGGTCGGATACCGCGGTCTTCAATTTCGAAGGCGGCTGCTACGCCAAGATGATCCGTCTCTCGCCCGAGGCCGAGCCCGAGATTTTCGCGACCACAAAGCGTTTCGGCACGGTGCTCGAGAATGTCGTGATGAACCCGGCGACGCGCGAACTCGACTTCGACGATGCGACGCTCGCCGAGAACAGCCGCGGCAGCTATCCGATCGACTTCATTCCGAACACGTCGGAAAGGAATATGGGGCCGGTGCCGCAGACCGTCATCATGCTCACCGCCGATGCCTATGGCGTGCTGCCCCCGATCGCGAAGCTGACCCCCGATCAGGCGATGTATCACTTCCTGTCGGGCTACACGGCGCGTGTCGCGGGCACCGAGATCGGCGTGACCGAGCCCGAGGCGACCTTCTCGACCTGCTTCGGCGCGCCCTTCATGCCGCGCCACCCGTCGGTCTATGGCAATCTGCTCAAGGAGCGCATTGCCAAGGGCGGCGTCCAGTGCTGGCTCGTCAATACCGGCTGGACCGGCGGCATGGCGACGATGGACGGGATCAAGCGCATGCCGATCAAGGCGACCCGCGCCTTGCTCAACGCCGCGCTCGACGGCAGCCTGAACGACGTCGAATTCCGCAAGGACCCGAACTTCGGCTTCATGGTTCCCGTCGCGGTGCCCGGCGTCGATACGGCGCTGCTCGACCCGCGCGAGGCATGGGCCGACAAGCAAGCCTATGATCGCACGGCGCAAACGCTCGTCGGCCAGTTCATCGATAATTTCGCGCAATTTGCGGAGCATGTCGATGAAGGCGTCCGCCAGGCCGCACCGCAGGCTGCTGTCGCAGCCTGATTGACCCGGATCGCTTCCGGGTGGCAGATCACCCGGAAGGACCGGACAAGATGACCACCGAATACACCCCGCGCCTGTTTGCGCGCGACGAAGATATACGCGCGATCGGCACGGGCCTGCTCGCGCGCACGTTGCCGCGCGAAATGTGGACGCACGAGGCGCATCTGGGCGCATGCCTCTGGCTCGCCAGCGAACGTCCCGACATCGACATCGATGCCGAGATTGCCACGATCATCAGCCGCTACAACGAGAGTGTCGGCGGCGTGAACGACGACCGCCAAGGCTATCACGACAGCATCACGCGCGCCTATGTCGCGGGGGTACGGCGGTTCCTCGCGGACACGCCCGAGACGGGGCTGGCGGCGCGTGTCAATGCGATGCTGCTCTCCGACGTCGGCCGCCGCGACTGGCCGCTGCGCTTCTACAGCCGGGAGCTGCTCTTCTCGGTGCCCGCGCGGCGCGGCTTTGTCGAACCCGACCTTGCGCCGCTGCCGGTCTAGAGCTTCATTCCCGGCGCCCAGCCGCTTTCCGCAAGGAAGGCGGCGGGATCGCGCATCTCGATAATCGCCCTGATCGCCGCGACCTTGTCGGGTGCGCGGTCGTAATAGCTTTTCGCGACGCGATAACCGACCCAATAGCCGAGGTCGCCCGGCCACCCGTCCGTGCCCCGCTGATTATAGAGCCAGCGCGACCCGATCGCCTTGCCATCCTTCTCGGCAAGGAAGGCGGTTTCGAGTTCGGCCTCGCGCCCTTTTGCCCATATATGGAGGAGCGGGTAACCGACCGAGCCGGTCATTCGCTCGGCGACAAATTCGGCGGCGCCCTCGACGAGCGCGGCGCGCAGGACCGTTTCCTCACGATCCTCGACCTGCGCGAGCGGTTGCTGCGCATGGACATATTCGTGCGCGATAACGTGGACGAAGCGATCCTCGTCGTCGGCCTCGATAAATTTGGCGGCGCACAAGGCTTCAAGACCGATGTAGAGCCCGTTCGCATTGGCGGTTCCCGCTGTCGTCGCGCGGCCGATGGCGATGGTGATCGGCGGGAATTTCGCCGCAGGATAAAGCCGGGCGAGGCGATCGGTCGCGGCGACGAGCCGCGTGCGAACATCGGGAAGGTGGGTCGCGCAACTGCGCGCGTCGTCAAATATCTGGCGTTTGTCGCGTAGCGCGGCGGCGAGCTTTTCGGGGGTGATCCGGCGCATCGCCATGAATTCCGCAAGCCCCGGCGAGGGGGTGGCCAGATAGCGCGTCGCCACCACTTCGGGCTGATTCGCGAGCGCGGGATCATCGTATAGCGTGTAAAAGCGATCGACGTCCGTCGTCACGATCGCGACGCGCGCCGGCGCTTCGGCGGCGTGACTTGCGCCGCCGAGCAGCAGCGCGCCGAGCGCAGCGATGACCCGTCGCATCAGCCCTTTGCGCCCCGCACATATTCGTCGACATTCTTCGCAAGCACGTCGAGCGGGACGTTGCCGCCCTTGACGACGACATCGTCGAAATCGCGGAGGTCATATTTCGCGCCCAGAGCCTTTTGCGCGAGCCCGCGCTGGCGGACGATCTCGCTATGCCCGACCTTGTAGCCGCACGCCTGACCCGCCCAGCTGCAATAGCGGTCGACCTCGCTCGCGACCTCGAGCGGGTTCGAGCCATTTTCCTTCACGAAGAAGTCGACGCCCTGCTCGCGCGTCCAGCGCTTGGCGTGGAGGCCGGTGTCGACGACGAGGCGGCACGCGCGGAACGCCAGCGACTGGAGATAGCCGAGGCGCCCGACCTCGAAATCGTCGTAGAGGCCGAGTTCATCGGCGAGTTGTTCGGCGTACAGCGCCCATCCTTCCGAATAGGCGTTGAACGCCAGCATCGTGCGGATGAGCGGCATCGAATGCGCATATTCGCCCTGCCACGCGTGACCCGGGATCGCTTCGTGCATCGTGAGGTCGGGAAGCGAATATTTGCTGTGCAGTTCGGTCGTGCGCAGGTTGATCCAGAAGCGTCCGGGAATGCTGCCGTCGATCGACCCCGCGCCGCCATAGGCTGCGGGCGCGCCGGGTTCCTCGGCGAGCGGGAGCCGCTTCACCTCGACATTGCCCTTCACCAAAGTGCGGAACGCGCGTGGCAGCTCGGCGCGGATCTTGCCGAGCCAGGTCTGGATATAGGCGACGATCTCGGCGCGCCCCGCGTCATTGTCGGGGAACTGGTAGCGGGGGTCCTTGGCGAGCGCGTTCATCCGGTCGCCCACCGAACCTTGCGTGTAGCCGAGCTTTTTCAGGATCGGGTCCATCCGGCCGTGAAGTTCGGCGAGCTCGGCGCGGCCCATCGCGTGGATTTCGTCGGGGGTCATGCGTGTCGTGGTCGAGGCACGCAGCCCCCACGCATACCATTCGTCGCCGCCCGGGCGCGCCCACATGCCGGCGTCCATCGTCGCTTTCGGGCGCTGCGCCTTCAGTTCGGCGAGCTGGCGTTCGAGCGCGGCGGCGATCGGGCCCTGCACAATCTTCGCCGAACGCGCCGACCAGTCGCCCGCGATCTTCGCCTCGCCGGTGCGGCGGACGAGGCTTTCGACCATCGAGCCGCCGGCCTTTGCGTCGGCGATCGTCGCCTCCATCTGCTTCACCGCCTTGTCGATCAGGAAGGCCGGAGCGACCAATCCCTGGCTGCCCGCCGCCTTCAGCCGGTCGGTTTCGCCGTCGAGCACCCCGGAAAAGGCATTGAGGCGCGAGAGATAGGCTTCGGCGTCGGCCGATGTCTTCACCGGATGGTCGCTGTCGAGGAATTTGGGCACGTCGAGATAGGCGCCGACATTCTGGATCACGACATAGGGCGTGTTGCGCCAGCCGCCGACCGCGACGTCGCCATAGGGGAGGGCGAAGCCGGCGAGCGCGACGTCATAGGCGCTTTCGACCACGGCGAGGCTGGTGCGCGTCGCATGGTCGAGGCCCGCCTTGTCGAGGGCGCGGATGCGCGCGACATCGGCCGTCAGCGTGTCCGCGAGCGCCTTCATGCCTGTGACCGAACGGTCGCCGAGCTGCCCGCGCATTCTTGCGCGCGCGCCGGTGTCGATTCCCAGCGAAGTCGCGCCTTCGGGCGATTGGGCAAGGAGATTGTCGGCAACCGAATCGAGGAGTTTTTGTGCGTCGGTCCTGGGCGCAGCCTGCAAGGCCGCGGCGGGGCCGGCGATCGCGAGACCCGCGCCGCCCGCGCCCAGCGTTGCGAGTGTTTGGCGGCGGCTGACGGGGATGGAAAGCGGATTGGACACGGACGGCTCCCTGGCGACTTGTTTCTTGTGAAACCTGTCTAGGGAGCCCCGCGCGCCGGTCAACGAAAAGGGGCCGGGAAAGCCTCTGCCGTCCCGACCCCTTGTCGAAATTTATCGGCCGTTTGTCAGGCCGGTGGCGTCAATCGGTGAGATCGGCGGGCACCTTGCCGCCGTTCGCCGCGAGTTCGCGCATCACCGCCTTGTGCAGCCAGATGTTCATCTCGGCGCTGCCGTCGAGTTCGCCGGTATAGCCGAGTTCCTGTGCCAGCTCCTTGCGGTTGGCGAGGCTCGAATCGATGCCGAGCAGCTTCATCAGGTCGACGATCGACGTACGCCAGTTGAGATCCTGCCCGGCGCTCGCCGCCTCGGCGGTCAGGATCGCGTCGACGTCCACCGGGGCGGCCGCGGCGGCCGCCATCGCTTGCGTCGCGGCATCGAGTGCGGTGCCGACGGGGCTGGGTGCGGCCGGGGCGGCGGGCTCTGCGGCGACGGCTTTCTTGCCGAAAATCGCGTCCTTGATCTTGCCGAAAATGCTCATTGTTTAGCTCCCACTAGAAATGCGGCCGGCCCGGGAAGGGCGAGTCGGATAGTCGCAGGCTAGGACTATGCATCTGGAAATGACAGCCAAATGAACGACTCGTCCTCCGCCCGCGCGCTGCTATAGTGAACGCCGATCGGCGCGGTTCGATCCGCGCCCGAGAGGGAGAAGACAAATGAATCTCACCGACATCCTGGCGCAGGCCGGCGGCATCGAATCGATGGCGAAGGAACTGGGCATCCCGCCCGCGGTGGCGAAGCAGGGAGCCGATGCACTGCTTCCCGCGATCCTCGGCGGCTTCAAGAAACAGGCGCAATCCGGCGGCGGGATCGAGGGGCTCGGCGGGCTGCTCGGCCAGCTCGGCGGCGGCGGCCTGCTCGGCTCGGTGCTCGGGTCGCAGCCGACCCCCGTGAGCCAAGGCAATGACGTCCTCGGCCAGATTTTCGGCTCGAAGGACGTCAGCCGTTCGGTCGCGGGGCAGGCGTCGGCGCAGACCGGGATCGATGCGGGCATTCTCAAGCAGATGCTGCCGATCCTCGCGATGATGGCCGCGGGCTATATGGCGAAGCAGGGTGGACAGGACGGTGCGGGCGGCGGCCTCGGCGGCATGCTCGGCAATGTCCTCGGCGGCGCACTGGGCGGCGGCGCGGCACCGTCGGCCGGCGGCCTCGGCGGGATCGGCCAGATGCTCGACATGGATGGCGACGGCAATCCGCTCGACGACATCATGGGCATGGTCAACAAGATGCGCGGGTAAGTGGGTCCCCTCCCGCGAAGGGAGGGGAGCCCTATGCCGCGATCAGGCGCAATTCCTCGCGGAAATCTTCGTCCACCCCGATGCGGCTTCGCATCGGGGTGACGGCGCCGTCGACATCGGCGTCGCCTTCCTCGAACAGCGCGCACGCCGCCTCGCCGCCGCGCGCGAGGCTGTAGCGCTGCGCGACCTTGCCGGTCGGTTTGAACCCCAGCTTGCGCAGCACCGCGCCCGATGCCGGATTGTCGAGGAAGTGCCCCGCCGACAGCTTGGGCAGGTTCATGGCACGCGCGATATGGACGAGCTGGCGCCCCGCCTCGGTCGCGAAGCCGAGACCCCAATAGGGGCGCGCGATCCAGTACCCCATTTCGGGGCCACCCTCGGGGCTGGGCGAAATGCCGCAGCCGCCGACGAGGCGCGGCGCGCCGCCGGTGCGTGCGAATATCAGGAAGCGCGGCTGATCGGGGTCGATCGGCTTGCTGAGGAATTCCTGCGCCTGCGCCTCGCCATAGGGCCAGGGCGCAGTCGCGAGATTGCGGACCACCGCCTCTTCGCCGATCGCTCGGGCGAGCGCGGGGGCGTCTTCCAGCCAGCCGGGCCGCAGCAACAGTCTTTCGGTACGCGCGAACATCTTTTCTAACTCCCAATGCCTGTCGCCTTGGCGCCAGATGGTGACGCTTTGACGACATTTGATACGGAGGGAGATGGATGGCCCCGTTTTCGCGTCCGGCCGTCTCAAGTGACGGATTTCGGACAAGAAAAAAGGGAGTCCGGGGTGACCCGTCTCCCTCTTTTCGAACCTGTTTCCGCTGGTGGCGGAAGGACGGCTCCGGGTCATCCCTTGGATGGACGACCCGTCAGCGATCGTCCTTATTCGGCGGCTTCGGCCATCATGTCGACCGATACATATTTGCGGCCGAGCTTGCCGTCATGGAATCGGACGCGGCCGTCGGCGGTTGCGAACAGCGTGTGGTCCTTGCCCATGCCAACGTTGACACCCGGATAAACCTTGGTGCCGCGCTGGCGCACGATAATGTTGCCGCCGATCACTTCCTGACCGCCGAACTTCTTCACGCCAAGGCGGCGGCCGGCTGAGTCGCGACCGTTGCGCGAAGAACCGCCTGCTTTCTTATGTGCCATGACTGATGCTCCTTAATTCGTTCGGGTGAGGCCGAGCCGCGACGTGCGCGCTCAGGCTTCCTTCTTGGGGGCCGCTTTCTTGGCGGCGGGCTTCTTTTCGGCGGCTTCGGCCTTCGGGGCAGCGGCCTTCTTCGGCGCAACAGCCTTTTCGGCGGCGGGAGCGGCGGCGGCTTCTTCAGCCTTCGGCGCGGCTTCCTTCTTCGGCGCGGCCTTCTTGGCTTCGCCGACGGCGAGGATGCGCAGCAGCGTCAGCGACTGGCGGTGGCCGTTGCGGCGACGGTAATTGTGCCGGCGGCGCTTCTTGAAGACGATGACCTTTTCGCCGCGGGTCTGGGCGATGATCTCGGCCGAAACGGTCAGACCCTTCGCATCCTTCACCTCGCCGCCGTCACCGGCCAGCAGGACGTCGCCCAGCGACACGGTGTCGCCGGCTTCACCCTCGATCTTCTCGACGGCGATCTTGTCTCCGGCGGCAACGCGATACTGCTTTCCGCCCGTGCGCACGATTGCGAACATGGTCTTCCATCCAATCAGAAACTAGAACACCCGCGCTGCCAGTCACCCGCCAGAGCAGGCGATTTTTCCGGCATGCGGGAAAGTCAGCGCCACTAGCGAGGTAGTGGCAAGCTGTCAACCGCATATTTCTGCGCTTTTTATCCGAAAGTGCGCTGCGGTGCCGATTATCGTCGGCGCCGCCGATTCGGTACTTGCTGCGCCGCTTGCGCGCCCATATCAGGGATCGCGATGACGCGCGCCCTCCTTTTCGCCACCATGCTGCTGCCGCTGTCGGCCTGCGCTGCGACGCAGGCGGGTGACGCACCGTCGCTCGCCAAGCGTCCGGTCGAGGGGCGATTCGACGTGGCGCCGCCACCGGTGGCCGTATCACCGCCGGGGCCATTGCCGACCGACCTCGCCGGTCGTCTCGCGCGCTGGGAATCGGACGCCGCCGCGGGGCAGCAGGCCTTCGCTGCCGAGCGCGGCGCCGCTGCGTCGCTGGTATCCGCCGCGGCAGGCGCGCCCGTCGCCAGCGAGCGCTGGGTCGTTGCACAGCAGGCGATATCGCGGCTCTCTGCCGCGCGCGCGCCGCTCACAGCTGCGCTCGCCGACATCGACCGCCTCTATCTCGACCGCAGCATCGAGGAGCAGATCGACGGCCTGCCCGATATCTATGCGCTGCGCGATCGCCTCGCCGATCTCGTGTCGACGCAGGATGCGGTGATCGAGGCGCTGAACGCGCAGTTGCCGGAGAAATAGCCCGCCGGCCGGTCGGGCTTACTGATTCAGCCCGTGCTTCTTCAGCGCGTGGCGGATCTGGTCGTAGCTCAGTCCCAGTGCCTCGGCGGCTACCTTCTGGTTGAAGCGGCAGCGCGCCATGGTGTCCGCGAGGATCTGCCTCTCATAGCTGTCCACGGCGGCGCGCAGGTCGCTGACCGGGCCCAACGGGGCGGAAGCGGTCGCCGCCGGATCGACGGGCGCGGCGGCGCGTGCGTCGGTCTTTTCCGCCGGCTTGCGCACGACCGGCTGCCACGGGCTCGCGAACGGGTCGAAGCTCAGCGCGTCGACCGGTTTCGACGGGTCGGCCCAGCGATAGATCGCGCGTTCGATCACGTTGCGCAGCTCGCGGACGTTGCCCGGCCAGTCGTGCCCCTCCATCGCCGCGAGCGCGCGCGGGCCGAAGCCCGGCCATTCGTCCCAGCCGAGCACCGCGGCCATCCGCTGGCCGAAATAGGTCGCGAGCACCTCGATATCGCCTTCGCGTGCGCGCAAGGGGGGCAGGGTGATCACCTCGAACGACAGCCGGTCGAGCAAATCGGCGCGGAAGCGATTGTCGTCGACCAGCGCGGGGAGATGCTCGTTGGTCGCCGCGACGATCCGCACGTCGACGCGGATCGGGCGCGACGATCCGACGCGCGTGACCTCGCCATATTCGACCGCGCGCAGCAGCCGCTCCTGCGCACCCATCGACATCGTCGCGAGTTCGTCGAGGAAGAGGGTGCCGCCGTCGGCCTCCTCGAAGCGCCCCGCGCGCGTTCGCGTCGCGCCGGTGAAGGCGCCCGCTTCGTGTCCGAACAATTCGGACTCGATCAGCGTTTCGGGCATCGCGGCGCAGTTCATGATGACATAGGGGCGGTCCCAGCGCGTCGACAGGCGGTGAAGGCGCTCGGCGATCAGTTCCTTGCCGGTGCCGCGCTCGCCGATCACCAGCACCGGACGGTCGAGCGCCGCGGCGAGGCTTGCGCGTTCGACCGCGTCCTGGAAGGCGGCTGATTGGCCGATGAATTGCGTTTCGCGCTCCATTCCCAATCATTGGCAAATTTTCCCGCTGATTGGCAAGGTAAATCGGCGAGCAGGGCGATTTTCATGAGGATTTGCCTGATTTCCTGCCAGTTTCCGCAATTGGCACGCCTCCTGCAAGGATTTCATCGAACCGGCGCATCGCGCTCCGGTGCAGAAAAAGGGAAGGTAGATCGATGCAGACGAAGATTGCCCAAGCCGCCACTTTCGCGCTCAGCGCGGTCGGCGCGCTCGCCATCCTCGTCGGTGCGATTGGCTATCCCGCCGCGGCCGCCGGCAACCCCGCCATCGGTCTTTTGGCAACTGCAGCAACCCCGGCGGTCAGCCCGATGGTCTGACCGGCACTGGTGCCGGGGCACTCTCCCCCCTTGCCCCGCCCCGGCACCAGCCTTTTAAACAAGACATAAGGTCTCAAGTTTTCGACAGGAGTTTCAAATGGGTATTTTCTCACGAACCCGCGACATCATCGCCGCCAACGTCACCGACCTGCTCGACCGGGCCGAGGATCCGGAAAAGATGATCCGCCAGATCATCTTCGAGATGAACGAAACGCTCGTCGAAGTCCGCGCCTCCGCCGCCCGCACGATCGCGGACCAGAAGGAAATGCGCCGCCATATCGTCAAGCTCGAGAGCCTGCAGGACAGCTGGAAGGAAAAGGCCGAACTTGCGCTGTCGAAGGACCGCGAAGACCTCGCCACCGCCGCGCTCGTCGAGAAGCAGAAGGCGGGTGACATGGCCGAGCGCCTCAAGGCAGAGATCGCCGTCCTCGATGATGCGCTGACCGGCTACGAGGCCGATATCGCGAAGCTGCAGAAGAAGCTCAGCGAAGCCCGCGCGCGCCAGTCGAGCGTCGTCAACCGCCTCGAAAGCGCCGAGAACCGCTACAAGCTGCGCGAGATGACCAATGGCGACCGGGTCGAGGATGCCTTCTCGCGCTTCGAGATCCTCGAACGCCGCGTCGACGAAGCCGAAGGCCGCGCCGATGCGCTGGGCCTCGGCTACAAGAAGTCGCTGGACGAGGAGATCGCCGAACTGCAGGCGGCCGACAAGGTCGCCGACGAGCTCGCCGCGCTGAAGGCTGCGCAGGGCAAGAAATAAGGAGCCGGACCGATGGAAGAGATCATCATCGTCCCGATCGTCATCGGAACCCTCTTCCTCGGTCTGCCCTGGCTGATCCTCCACTACATCACGAAGTGGAAGCAGGCCAAGACGCTGACCGGAGAAGATGAGCAGCTGCTCGACGAACTTTATGACACTGCACGGCGCCTCGAAAACCGCCTGCACACCGTCGAACGCATCATCAGCGCCGACCATCCCGATTTCCGCCCTGCGGTTCGTAGCGATGAGGAGCTGGCGCAACTCGAAAACCATAAGAACCGGAGGAACTGAGATGTCTGCCAGCCGCACGAAATTCTACCTCGACAAACAGAACGCCAAATGGAGCGGCGTGTGCGCCGGGATCGCGGACTATAGCGGGATCGACGTCCTCTGGGTCCGCGTCGGCGCGGTGCTGCTCACGCTGATGGGCGGCTTCCCCTGGACGCTGATCGCCTACTGGATGGTCGCCTGGATGGGCACGCCGAAACCCTTCGCGCTCTACGGCTCGAACGAGGAGGCGAAATTCTGGCAGGGCGTGCGCTCGAACCCCAGCGCATCGACCCGCGACATCCGCTCGCGCTTCCGCGACATCGACCGCCGGCTTGCCGATATCGAACAATATTACACGAGCCACAATCGCCGCCTCGCGGACGAGATCGACGCTCTCCGCTGATTGGGCCTCAGGCGGAAACGGCAACAGGGAGACAAAGAATGAATTTCGGTGGCACCACCTTCGTCCTCGCCATCATCGCATTGTCGATCGGCGGCTGGATGTTTACCACCTGGATCCGCGCCAAGCATGGCTATCCCGTCGAGAATGAATGGGGCGGCACGGTTCATCGAACCGACCCCGACGCTGATCGAAAAATCGCCCTGCTGACCGACGACAACGCCAAGCTCGCGGGTCAGATCGGACGGCTCGAGGAGCGGATCGCCGTGCTCGAACGCATCGCGACCGAAAACAACGGCCAGGCGGCGCAGCTCGCCGACCAGATCGACCGTCTGCGCTGAGAGGAACAAGACAATGAATCTCGACGTCCTGAACGCCATCGCCCCCGTCGCTGCAATCATCGGCCTCGCCGGCGTCGCAGGGTGGGTCTTCACCACCTGGCTCCGCGTCAAGAACGGCTATCCGCTCGAGAACAGCTGGGGCAAGGCGGTCTATCCGAAGACGAGCGACGAGGCGATGGAGCGCGTCAAGCTGATCAGCCAGGAAAATGCCCAGCTGCGCGCCGAGCTCGGCTCGGTGAAGGACCGCCTCGCGGTGATCGAGCGCATCGTCACCGACGAGGGGCACCGGCTGAGCCACGAGATCGAGGCGCTGCGGCGTCCGTCGAACTGAGGAACGAACAATGGAAGCCATCTTCATCCTCTTCATCGTCGTCGGTCTGCCCGTCACCCTCGGCATCGGCTATGCCGCCTATGAACGCCATCTCAAGTTCAAGGAAAAGCAGCTCAAGGCGATCACCAACGAGACGGCGGAAAAGGCAGCCCAATATGCGGCGCACACCGAGCGGCTCGAACAGCGCGTCCGCGTTCTCGAGCGCATCGTTACCGACAAGGGAATTGATGTCGCCGACGAGATCGAAAAGCTGCGCGACGCGCCGCTGAACTAAAACAAGACGAATACGGAAAGGATACTCCCCATGGGCCCGTTTGAAATGGTTGTCGGCATCGTCCTGATCGTGACCATCGGCAGCATTGTTCGCGCCAAGCACGGCATCCGCCGCGATCACAAGGGGGGCGATTATTTCGTCGCCACCGACAATGCCGAGACCAAGGCGCTGCAGGCCGAGATTCGCGCGCTCAAGGATCGCATCCAGGTGCTCGAGCGCATCGCCACCGACAACAACCGTGCGGTCACGCTCGATCAGGAGATCGAGAAGCTGCGCGACAGCAGCAAGATCTGAACGCCGACAAGGGAGCAACGCTCATGGCATTCATCACCCCCGATTTTACCGCCGCAGCCGTCGCGCTCACTGCGCTGACCATCGTCAGCCTGGTGGCGCTGCGCGGCTGGCGCGACTGGATCCAGCTCAAGCGCGAGGAACTCGCCGCGGGCCATGCGCCGCTGGCGCAGGACGCGGCAGTTCCGCACGCAGGGTCGCGGATCGAGATCGCCGACCTCAAGGAGCGGCTGCGCAAGCTCGAAGCGATCGCGGCGGGGGTCGACCTTTAGGTTACGCCTAAGAAGGTTCGGTACCGGCCCGCTCCCCTGTCAGTCGCCAATCCGTCCGGCGACTGGCAGGGGAGCGGGCCGGTGTCGTTTCGGGGGCTTTGCAACGCGGCGCCATCTGTGCAAGGGCGCCGCCATGCGCAGTCTCGACGATATCTTCGAAGAATATGACTTTCTCGACGGCGACGATCGTTATCGCCTGCTGATCGACCTCGGCCGCACGCTGGAGCCGATGCCCGACGCGCTGAAGACCGACGCGACGCTCGTCCGCGGCTGTTCGGCGAGCGTCTGGGTCTATCCGGTGCCGCAGGACGACGGCCAGCTGCATTTCCTCGCCGACAGCAACGCCGCGATCACCAAGGGCATCGTTGCGCTCGTTCTGGCCGCGGTGCAGGACAAGCCCGCGGCCGAGGTCGCCGCGATGGATGTCGCTGCGGCGCTTGCGCCCTTCGACCTCACGCGCCAGCTGTCGTCGAACCGCACGCAGGGTGTCCCCAACATGATCGCGCTGGTGCAGGATACCGCAAGGCGTATCGCCGCGGGCTGATCCGCCATCGGCGCCACGCCGCGCGGCGCCGCCTTTTCCTTCGGATAGAAAAAAAGGGCGCGGGAGTTGCCTCCCGCGCCCTTTTTCGTTGGTCTGTCCGGCCGACTTAGAAGCCGACGACGACCGAACCGATGAAGGTCCGCGGTGCACCGATCTGTGTGAACGGAACCGTGTTGTTGGCCAGCTGACCGTCGAAACCGCCGACATAGAGCTTGTCGAACAGGTTCGTCACGTTGAACTGGAAATAGACCTTGTCGCCGAGACCCGCCCATTCGAGGCCGAGACGCGCGTCGAGGTCGACGATCGTGTAGCCCGGCGCCTTGGCGCCATAGACCTGGAGCGTGCGCGCCGGCTGCGGGCCCGCACCGTCGAGATCAATCGACTGGAACAGTGGCGTATTCTGGTCGTTGACATAACGCGGACCGGTGCGCTTGACCTGCGCACCCAGTTCGAGCGGTCCGAGCTTGCCCTGAATGCGGCCCCCGAAGGTGTAGGTCGGCGCACCCGATTCGCGCTTGCCCTTGGTCGGCGCGAGGATGTCGTCGCCGATATTGGCGCAGGTGGCCGACACCGCGGTGCAAACGCCGTTGATCACGTCGTCCTTGATTTTCGACTTCAGGTACGAACCGAAGGCCGTAACCGCCAGTTCGGGGATCGGACGGACCGACAGGCTGCCGTCGATGCCATATTTGTCGACGCGGCCGAGGTTGCGATACACGTTACGCTCGGTGTCCGGGTCGAACGACGAGGCGAGACGATCGTTGAAGATCGTGTACCACAGGCCGACCTGCGCCTGGATCTCGCTGGTCGTGTAGCGCACGCCGAGGTCGAAGTTGTCGGTCGTCTCGGGCTTCGGGTTCGCCGATTCGGTGTCCGCCGGGAAGAAGAAGGCGTTGTAGAGGTTGTCCGTGCCCGGAACCTGCACACCCTTCGAATAGTTGGCGAAGATGCTGACATCATCGGTTGCGTCGAAGGTCAGGCCGACGTTCGGCGTGAACTTGTTATATTTGCGGATACGCTGCTGCGGACCCTGAACCGGCGCCGTAATGTTGGTCGGTGGTGTCGTGGTGCGGTCGACGCCGATCACGACGGTCGGGTTCGCGGCAAGCCAGGCGGCGAGACCGGCATCGTTGGTGCCGAAGCATTCGACGAAGCCCGTCGCGCTCGAGGTGGCGCAATAGTTGTTCAGTTCGCGCTTGAACATCTTGTACGAACCGCCGGCCTGGATGGTCAGGCGACCGAATTCGCCGCGATATTCGCCGCCGAACAGGTTTAGGCTGGCGATCGACTTGCGGTCACGCTTTTGCAGGACGTTGCCGTTCGCATCGACCAGCGGGTCGTTGACGGGGAACGGATCGGTCGGCGAGCCGTCGAGCTGCAGGAAGTTGGTCTGGCCCGTCTGGCGGTGGCGCGCGCGTTCCCAGCTGTAGAAGACACGGAACGTGTGATCGCCCATTTCGTAACGCAGGCCAGTGATCAGGCCGTAACGATGCGTCTGCGTCTGACTGGGCGCGAGCACGCGGATCGTGTCGAGCAGGTCGCCATCGCCGTTGAGGTCGCGGCCATAATAGGGCGTGCCGCTGATGTAGCCAGTCTGGCAGCTGATGCCCGCACCCGTCGGCGTCAGGTTGCAGTTTGCCGCCCCGCCGGTCGGGTTGACGTCGCGGCGCGCTTCCTGGCCGACGACGGTGCCGCCGCCGTTCGCCTTGGTGTACTGGTAGCTCGGGTCGACCGTCAGTACGAGGCCTTCGGCGAGCGTGAAGCGCGAGTTGAGGCGGATGTTGCCCGTGTTCGACGGGTTCATGCGTTCGTCGAAGGTCGAACCGCAGCTGTTTGCCGTGTCGATCTGGCCGGCGCGGGCGACGGTGTTGATCTGGCAGCGCGCGATATTGTAATCGCGTTCGTCGCGGCTCAGCGGAAAGCGATTGGGGACGACGCGGTTCAGGTACGTGTCGTCACGCAGCGAGACCGAACCGAAGAAATTGTTGCGGTTCTCGTTATAGTGGCCCGACAGCGCTACGAAGTCGCCGTCTTCGCCGATCGGCTGATAAATCTTGCCGTTGAACTGCTTCTTGTTGATGCGGCCGCGGTGCGCCGGAACGCCCGGCAGGTCGACGTTGCCGAACACCGTGTCGTTGGTCGCCGAGCTGCCCGAGAAGAAGGCGCGCGTGCCCCACGGCGTCAGCACGCCGGTGTCTACCATGCCGAAGATGCGGAAGAAGTTGAAGTCGCCGGCCGAACCGACGAGCTTGACGCCGAATTCCTCGCTCGGAGTGCGCGTGCGGTAGTTGACGGTCGAACCCGAAGCGGCGGCGGTCGGGCTGTCGACGTCGGTCGAGCCGAGGTTGACGTTGACCTGGTCGATCAGTTCGGGGTCGAGCTGCTGGTTCGAATAGAGCGCATAGTTGCCCGAATCGTTGAGCGGGATACCGTCGAATGTCTGGTTGATGCGCGTGTTGTCGAAACCGCGGATCGTCATCTTGCCGCCGGCCGAGCCGAACGGGTCGTTGTTCTGGAAGCTGACGCCCGGAAGCTGGTTAATCAGGTCGTTGACCGTCTGGCCGGGCGACTGGCGCGCGATGAATTCCTGCGTCAGCACGACCTTGGCCTTGGTGGTGTCGGGCGTGACGACGCCGGCGATGCCCTGGTTCGAGCGCGAACCGGTGACGATGATCTCGTCTTCGAAGTCCTGCGACCCGGTCGACTGGGCAAAGGCCGGCGTGGAAAGCAGCGCGACCGGAATCAGCGCAACGCTTGCGGCGAGCGTTTGACGGAATTTCATTTCGGATTGTCCCCTTTGGTGGTGCATTCGGCAGGCGCCCGAATGGGGCGCGCCTGACCTGCGAGCGCCCCTGAAGCCCGCATGTGGCACGATTGTGACAGCAATTGTGACAGTGCAAGCGGGGAGGGGGGTGCGGTTTACCGAAGGGTGGAAAAAGCGCGAATTTCCGTTATGCGAGCGGAATTATCCACAGGCCTGCCCGCGCTTTTTCCGGCAACTGTTGCTGCATTGCAACATGAGAGGCGCGCGCGCTCGGGCGCGCGACTCGGGTCAGGCGGCGTCGCCTGCGGCTTCCTTCGCCTTGTCGGCATAGACGCGCACGGGGTCCTTGCGGCCCTCGACGACATCCTTGTCGACGACGATCTCGACTACATCGGTGAGGTCGGGCAGGTCGAACATCGTGTCGAGCAGGATCGCCTCGACGATCGAGCGCAGCCCGCGTGCGCCGGTCTTGCGCTCTATTGCCTTCTTGGCGACCGCAACGAGCGCGTCGTCGGTGAAGGTCAGCGCGACCTCTTCGAGGTCGAACAGCTTCTTGTACTGCTTGACCAGCGCATTCTTGGGCTCGCCGAGGATCTTGACCAGCGCATCGACGTCGAGGTCCTCAAGCGTCGCGATGACGGGCAGGCGACCGACGAATTCGGGGATCAGACCGAATTTCAGAAGATCCTCGGGCTCGATCTGCTTGAGCACTTCGCCGCTGCGGCGCTCGTCGGGGCCGGCGACATGCGCGCCGAAACCGATCGACTTGCCCTGCAGCCGGTCGCCGATGATCTTTTCGAGGCCGCTGAACGCGCCGCCCGCGATGAACAGGATGTTCGTCGTGTCGACCTGCAGGAATTCCTGCTGCGGATGCTTGCGCCCGCCCTGCGGCGGAACGCTCGCGGTCGTGCCTTCCATCAGCTTGAGCAGAGCCTGCTGCACGCCTTCGCCCGACACGTCGCGGGTGATCGAGGGATTTTCGGCCTTGCGGCTGATCTTGTCGATTTCATCGATATAGACGATCCCGCGCTGCGCCTTCTCGACATTATAGTCGCTGGCCTGGAGCAGCTTCAGGATGATGTTCTCGACATCCTCGCCGACATAGCCGGCTTCGGTCAGCGTCGTCGCGTCGGCCATCGTGAAGGGCACATCGAGGAAACGCGCGAGCGTCTGCGCGAGCAAGGTCTTGCCGCTGCCGGTCGGGCCGACGAGCAGGATGTTCGACTTCGCCAGTTCGACGTCGTCGCCGCGGCCGCTGTTCGCAAGCCGCTTGTAGTGGTTGTGCACCGCGACCGACAGCACGCGCTTGGCGGTGTTCTGGCCGATCACATAGGAATCGAGGTGCTGGCAGATTTCGAGCGGCGTGGGGACGGCGCCGTCCTTGCGTGCCGCGATCCCGCCCTTGATTTCCTCGCGGATGATGTCGTTGCACAGCTCGACGCATTCGTCGCAGATGAACACGGTCGGCCCGGCAATCAGCTTGCGGACTTCGTGCTGCGACTTGCCGCAGAAGGAGCAGTAAAGGGTGCTCTTGCTGTCCGAGCCACTCAATTTCGTCATATAACTTCCTATGGCGGGCCCAAAAGGGGCTCTGCCGTCCTTATCCTAGCCCCCGGTCACCCAATTACAATATGGCAATTGGGTGACATCGGTTCAATGTCCGCGTACCATCGTGGCACGAAGCAGGCGTCAAGAAACGCGGTTACCGGGGTGTTGCCGCGAACGTCGCTCAGGGCGTCGGGCCTTCGCTCACATCCTTCGGCGCGTCGTCGCCGGGCAGGCCCGGGCGGCGATCGTAGACATGATCGACGATGCCGAATTCCTTGGCTTCGTCGGCTTCGAGGAAGGTGTCGCGGTCCATCGCCTTTTCGATATCTTTCAGCGACTTGCCCGTATATTTCACATAGAGGTCGTTCATCCGCTTGCGGATGCGCAGGATTTCCTTGGCCTGGATTTCGATGTCCGACGCCATGCCGCGCGCGCCGCCCGACGGCTGGTGGACCATGACGCGCGCGTTGGTCAGTGCGACGCGCATGCCGGGCTCGCCCGCGGCGAGGAGGAAGCTGCCCATCGACGCCGCCTGGCCGATGCAGACGGTGCCGACGCGCGGACGGATATATTGCATCGTGTCGTGGATCGCCATGCCCGCCGTGACGACGCCGCCCGGCGAGTTGATGTACATATAGATGTCCTTCTTCGGATTCTCCGATTCGAGGAACAGCAGCTGGGCGACGATCAGCGAGGCCATCTGGTCCTCGACCTCGCCGGTGACGAAGACGATCCGTTCGCGCAGCAGGCGGGAAAAAATGTCGAAGCTGCGTTCGCCGCGGCTCGTCTGTTCGACGACGACGGGAACAAGGGCGGCGAGCGGGTCGATCATTGGAATTTCGTCCTTCGTTTCGAGGATGCCTCGCCGAGAACCGGCGGGCTGGCCCCTCCAGCCTCCTACATCGTCGCCAAGCGGAGGTCTTTCAAGGGGGCAAAAAGAAAGGGCGGGAAAGTCCCGCCCCGTTCGGTTCGTGCGATTTCGCTTCAGTCGCCTTCGCCGGGTTCGGGCGAGAAATATTTGTCGAACTTGTCCTCGACGCCCTTGAATTTGTCGGCGTCGGCGGGGGTTTCCTTCTTGACCGTGATGTTCGGCCATTCGGCGCTGAACTTGCTGTTCACCTCGAGCCACTTCTCGAGCCCGCTTTCGGTGTCGGGCAGGATCGCCTCGGCGGGGCATTCGGGTTCGCAGACGCCGCAGTCGATGCACTCGTTCGGGTTGATGACGAGCATATTCTCGCCCTCGTAGAAACAGTCGACGGGGCACACCTCGACGCAGTCCATATATTTGCACCGGACGCAGGCATCGGTGACGACATAGGTCATGGGTTCTAGCTCCCTTTGTCGGCGGCACCCTTGCCGTCCGACATCCAACGGACCCGCCTCTAAGCCGCGCGAATGTTACGCGTCAACGCAAAGCGACAGTTGCGAATCACTCTCACTCGATACGCAAAAGCACGGGCTTCGGGGTGACAGCTTTTCCTGTCGGCCCGATAGTTCAGCTGGAGGCAGGCGCGGCATCCGGATCGAGACGGACATAGCAGGCCTGCGCCTCCGGCGCGGGGCCGCGGCGCAAGGGCAGCGACAGGAGGCGGATCACCTCGATCCGCTCGCCGACGGGCAACACCAGCGTCGATCCGGCCTGCACCGCGCACGACGATCGGGTGATGCGCCGTCCGTCGAGCCTGATGTGCCCCGCCTCGACCATCGCCTGCGCGATGCTGCGCGAGCGCGCAAAGCGCAGGAACCACAGCAGCTTGTCCAGCCGGATGCTCCCTGCGGCGCCCGGACTCGCCATCAGTCCTTGCGCGCCTCTGCCAGGAGCGCGGCGAGGCCGGCGAACGGGCTGTTGGGCGAGGGAACGCGGCGCTCGGGGCGGTCGGGCCGGGGTGGGCGTGGGGCGTCGGGGCGTGGCTTGCCGCCCGATTTGCCATCCGGCCTGCCATGCTTGCCCTTTGTCTGCTTGCGCTGTGGGCGCCGCGCCTCGCCGTTGACCGCGCCGCGCGGCGGCGTCTCGGTACCCTTGCGATCCTTCTTGCGGCGCTGGCGCTTGTCGGCTGCCTTGCGCAGCCCCGACCAGCGCCAGCGTTGCAGCGCCGGCTCGCCGACGCTGCGGAAACCAAAGCTGCCCAGCAGCGCGCGGCGCGTTTCCTCGTCGAGCCCCAGCGACGTCGCGAGCGCGGGGTCGATCACGAAGCCCGGTGGAGCAGCGGCGTGGCCCTCGGCATCGTCGCCCGCATGATCGTCGTGGTGATCGTCGCGGCCAGCCAGCGGCGCGGTGGGCGGCGCCGCAGCCTGCATCCGCGCCGCATGCGCCTGGCGCGCAAGCTTTTCCGCCATGTCGATCCGCAGCCAGCCAGACGAGCAGCGGCGAAAGCCTGCAATCGCAAGCCCTGCCTGGCTGCCGCTCTTTTGCAGGACCGCGCCGTGCGGTGGCAATTCCGGGACTGCTATTCCCTGTTGCGCCGCAGTCAGCGCGGCGCGCCAGCGCACCGCTTCGGGCTTCAGCAGGAGCGGATGGAAGACATCGAGTGAGCCGATGGTGAAACCGAGCTTGCGGAGCTGCGGCCGCTCCTCGGGGGTCAGTGCGGCGAGTTGATCTTCGACCGCGGTGCGGCCGATCGTCCCGCTGTTGTCGGTGAGCGCGGCGAGCAGCGCGCGGACGCGCGGCGGAGTGAAGAGGTCGCCCGCCGCCTCGCCCATTGCCGCGAGCGGACCGGCGTGGCGCGCGAGCTGCGCGGCCACGAAACGCTGCAGTCGCTCGGAAATCGCCTGCACCTGCCCGGGCTCGAGCCGGCGGAGCGACGGGTCGATCTGGATCGCGGGCTGTACCAGGGTCGGGCCGCGTGCGAGCGTCGCGATCGGATGGCCATGCCAGGCGAGCCGTGGCGTGGTGCCGGGCTCGGCGATCAGCGACAGCGCGCTGTCGTCGCCCTCGGCGAGCGCGGTCGCGCGGCGGGCGAGCTCGGCGCGCAGATGCTTTTCGGCTGCGGCGAGCAACATCCGGTGATCGCTCGCCTTCGCGACGGGATCGACCTTGAACTGGAAACCCTTGAGCGTGCCGATCGCCTCGCCGTCGACTGCGACGGTGCCGTCGGCGCCGACCGCCACGGGCAGTGCGGCATTGCGCTGCCCCGCGTCGCGGAGCAACAGCGCGAGTCGCCGGTCGACGAAGCGCTGCGCGAGTGCCGCGTGCAGCGAATCGGACAGCCGCGATTCGAGTAGCTGCGCCTGCTCGGTCCACCCGGCGGCACCCGCGATCCAGTCGCCGCGCTGCGCGATGAAGCAGAGCGTACGCACCGCGGCGATGCGGCTGGCTAGCTGGTCGATGTCGCCCTCGACATCGTTCAACCGCGCGAGGCGGCGCGCGAACCAGTCGGGGTCGATCATCCCGTCGCCGTTCGTGCGCCATTGCCACAGCTTGAACACCGTGCGGCTGTGATGCTCTGCACCCAGTTGTTCGAAATCGGGCAGGCCGCAGACGTCCCACAGGCGCTGCACGGCGTCGAAATCGCCGCTGCGCGCGCGCACTTCCATGTCGCCTGCGAGATGCTTGAGTACCGCGATATCGACCGCCTCGGGCGCGGGACGGAGCATCGGCTGGCTCGGCGGCTGGGCAAGGTCGGTCAGGAGCTGGTCGAGCGAACCGAAGCCCGGCGTCGGATTGCGCCAGAACAGGCTCGGCAGCGGCGGGAAATGATGCCCCTCGATCGCCGCGATTTCCTCGGGCGTGAAACCGCCCTGCGGCAGGCCGACGGTGCCGAAGCTGCCGTCCTGCTGGTGGCGACCCGCGCGGCCGGCGATCTGTGCCATCTCCGAAACCGTCAGGCGGCGGAGGCGGCGCCCGTCGAATTTCTGCAGGCTCGCAAAGGCGACGTGCTGGACGTCGAGGTTCAGGCCCATGCCGATCGCGTCGGTCGCGACAAGATAATCGACTTCGCCCGCTTCGAACATCGCGACCTGGGCATTTCGGGTCTTGGGGCTGAGCGCGCCCATCACCACAGCCGCACCCCCCGAAAATCGGCGGAGCATTTCGGCGATCGCATAAACCTCCTCGGCCGAGAAGGCGACGATCGCCGAGCGCTTGGGCAGGCGCGAGAGTTTCGACGAGCCCGCGTAGCTCAAGGTCGAGAATCGCGGCCGGGTGATGATTTCCGCCTCGGGGATCAATCCCTTCACAAGGCCGCGGATGCTCGCCGAACCGAGGATCATCGTCTCCTCGCGCCCGCGTGCGCGCAGCATCCGGTCGGTGAAGACGTGGCCGCGCTCGGGGTCGGCGCCGAGCTGCGCTTCGTCGATGCCGACGAAGGCGACGTCGCGCTCGACGGGCAAGGCTTCCATCGTGCCGAGCAGATAGTGCGCATCGGGCGGCATGATGCGCTCTTCGCCCGTGATCAGGCCAACCTGCGCCGCCCCCTTGATCGCCACCACGCGGTCGTAAACCTCGCGCGCGAGCAGGCGCAGCGGGAAACCGATCATGCCGCTGGACCGGGCGGTCAGGCGCTCGACCGCCAAATGGGTTTTGCCGGTGTTGGTGGGGCCAAGGACAGCCTTGACCGGCTGGGAAGAGGAAGAGTTCATTTTCTTGGCTGCCAAGCTGGCATGCGCGCGCGCGGGGTGCAACAGGTGATCGCCCTGTGGCGCGCCGGAGGCCGATTTTTTCCGCCCTGTCGCATCATATCCCGGCCCCGCCACGCCTTGCCGCAATGCACCGCGGCGAGCCCGGCATTAAATTGACTTTAACGACCTTTCTTTACAGACAACGCCTCGAAAACATCATTCGGCGGCCGGGTAGAGGGTTTGGCTGCCGAGCGGGGGTTGCAATTTGTTCCAGCGTCACGAACCCGTCGCGGGGATGTCCGGCAATGCCGCCGCCCTCACGATGTCGCAAGCGATCCCGCTGCGGCGCACGGATTCCGACGTCGAATCGCAACCCGGCTGGCGCGAGCGGCTTGCGCAGCTCGATCTCGTTCCCGACCTTGGCGACAACATCGGCTCGACCGAATGGTGGCGCGGGCTTGCGACATTAACCCTGCTTTGCGGGACTGCAATCGCGACTTTCCCCGGTGTGCAGTCGCTGAAGATCGACGGCGCCCCTGCGCTCGATGCCGCCGACTTCAACGAGGCGCGTGCGCAGATGATCGTGCCGCTTGCGTTCGGCGGCGACACTGGACGCCACATGGCGGCGACCGACGCCGTCCGGCCGCTGACCCAGACCCCCGAACGGCCGCGGATCGAACTCACCGCCACGCTGGGCCGCGGCGACAGCTTCGCGCGCCTGCTCGAACGCTCGGGGGTCGGCAGCAGTGAGGCGCAGGCGCTGGCGAACCAGGTATCGGGCGCGGTTCCTCTCGCCGATATCGCTCCGGGCACGCGCATCGACCTGATCCTCGGCCGCCGCGCCGCGCGCACGATGCCGCGTCCGGTCGAGGCGCTCGCGATGCGCGCGCGCTTCGATCTGCGGATCGAGATGGAGCGGCAGGGCGGCCAACTGGTGATGCGCCGCATTCCGATCGCGGTCGACGCGACCCCGCTGCGCATCCGCGGCCGTGTCGGCGACAGTCTGTACCGCTCGGCGCGCGCCGCCGGGGCGCCGCCGCAGGCGATCCAGTCGTACTTGCGCGTCATCGGTCGCCAGATTTCGGTCGGCAGCGACATCCGCGCCGGCGACGAGTTCGACATCATCGTCGATTATCGGCGTGCCGAAACGGGCGAGAGCGAGACGGGCAAGCTGCTCTATGCCGGGTTGATCCGTGGCGGCAAATCCAGGCTGTCGATGCTCGAATGGACTGTCGATGGCCGTACCCAGTGGTTCGAGGCGTCGGGCGTCGGCGAACAGCGCGGCGGCATGGCGCGGCCAACGAATGGCCGCGTGACCTCGACCTTCGGCATGCGACGGCATCCGATCCTCGGATACAGGCGCATGCACAGCGGCATGGATTTTGGCGGCGGTTATGGCGCGCCGATCTATGCGGTGACCGACGGCGTCGTGACGATCGCTGGCCGCCATGGCGGCTTCGGCAACTATGTGAAGCTCAACCACGGCAATGGGCTCGGCACGGGATACGGGCATATGAGCCGCATCGCGGTGCGTCCGGGGCAGCGCGTCAATCGCGGGCAGGTGATCGGCTATATCGGTTCGACCGGCCTCTCGACCGGTCCGCACCTCCATTACGAGCTCTATCGCAACGGTCGCGCGGTCAATCCGTCGTCGGTGACCTTCGTCACCCGCGCGCTGCTTGAGGGTAAGGCGCTCGCCGATTTCCGCGCCCGCATCCGGGCGCTGACCTCGATCGCGCCGGGTGCCGCGCTGACCCCGATCGCCCCGAAACAGGTCGAGGGACCGAAGCTCGGCAGCCTCGCCGACGTCGCGTCGAAACGGGCCGAAGGCGGAATCTGACGCCGCACAAAAGCGGCATTATCCATTTGCCGCGCGGCCAAGCGCCGCTATGCACCCCGCATGACCCAAGCCGCTTTCCCCGACCTGCGCCTGCGCCGCACCCGCCGCACGGGCTGGAGCCGCGCGATGGTGCGCGAAACCCAGCTCTCGCCCTCGAACCTGATCTGGCCACTGTTCGTCTGCGACGGATCGGGCGCCGAAGAACCGATCGGGAGCCTGCCGGGCGTGTCGCGCTGGTCGGTCGACCTGCTCGTCGAGCGGGCGAGGGAGGCGGTTGCGGCGGGGATCCCGTGTCTCGCGCTCTTTCCCTATACGCAGGCCGACCGGCGCAGCGAGGATGGGGCCGAGGCGCTCAATCCCGATAACCTCATGTGCCGCGCGACCGCCGCGATCAAGCAGGCGCTCGGCGACGATATCGGCGTACTCACCGACGTCGCGCTCGACCCCTATACCAGCCATGGACAGGACGGGCTGATCGACGGCAGCGGCTATGTGCTCAACGACGAGACGGTCGAGGTGCTCGTCGGGCAGGCGCTGAACCAGGCGCGCGCCGGCGCCGACATCATCGCGCCTTCGGACATGATGGACGGCCGCATCGGCGCGATCCGCGCGGCACTTGAAGCCGAGGGTTTCGGCCACGTCCAGATCATGAGCTATGCCGCCAAATATGCCTCGGCCTTTTACGGCCCGTTCCGCGACGCCGTCGGCTCGCGCGGGCTGCTCAAGGGCGACAAGAAAACCTACCAGATGGACCCCGCGAACAGCGAGGAAGCGCTGCGCGAGGTCGCGCAGGACCTCGCCGAGGGCGCCGACAGCGTGATGGTGAAGCCCGGGCTGCCCTATCTCGACATCGTCCGCGCGGTGAAGGACAATTTTGCCGTGCCGGTCTACGTGTATCAGGTGTCGGGCGAATATGCGATGATCGAGGCGGCGGCGGCCGCAGGCGCGGGCGACCGCGATGCGCTCGTCCTCGAAACGCTGCTCGCCTTCCGCCGCGCGGGGGCGTCGGGGGTGCTGAGCTATCATGCGCTGCACGCGGCGCGGCTGCTTGGCGCCCGATAGCGTGATCGGTTCCGCCTCACCGCGTCGCTGGCTGTTCGTGCTGACGATCCTCGTCGGCAGCTTCCTCCTCTTCCTCGTGCAGCCGATGGTCGCGCGCATGGTTCTGCCCAGGCTGGGTGGCGCGCCCGCGGTGTGGAACAGCGCGATGCTCGTCTATCAGGCGCTGTTGCTCGGTGGCTATGCCTATGCGCACTGGCTCGGCCGCTTCACCGTGCGGCGGCAGGCGGCGATCCACCTCGCACTCTTCCTCGTCGCGGCGCTCTGGCTTCCGATCGGCATCGCGCAGATCGCGCCGCCTGCGCCGGGGCAGGAGGCGCTCTGGGTGCCGTTGCTCCTGCTCGCATCGATCGGTCCGGTCTTTTTCGTCGTTTCGGCGCAGGCGCCGCTGATGCAGCGCTGGTTCGCCGCCGACGCCCGCGCGGGCGATCCCTATTATCTCTATGCCGCCTCGAATCTCGGCAGCTTTGCGGGCCTCATCAGCTATCCCGCGCTGGTCGAGCCGGCGATGCCGCTGGCGGCGCAAAGCTGGGGCTGGACCGCGGGCTACGCGCTGCTCGTCCTGCTCGTCGCCGGCGCGGCTGCGGCGCGCTGGCACGGCGGCGCCGAGGCACATGCCGACGGCGCCGGGGAACCGCGGCCGACCTTGCGGCGCCAGCTCCACTGGCTGCTGATCGCGGCGGTCCCGTCGGGGCTGATGTTGTCGACGACGACGCATCTCACCACCGACATCGTTGCGATGCCGCTGCTCTGGGTGCTGCCGCTCGGCCTCTATCTCCTGAGCTTCGTCATCGCCTTTTCGACCTTCACGCGGGCGACGCAGATCGTCACCCTGCTTGCACCGGTCGTGCTGCTTGCGGTTGGCGGGTTGGGCCTGTTGAGTTCGGGCGGCGGATCGATGATGGTCGCGCTTGCCAGCCTCGCGATGCTCTTCGTTATCGCGGTTGCGCTCCACGGCTATCTCTACCATCTCCGCCCGGGCGCGCAGCATCTGACGCTCTTCTACCTGATCATGTCGGCGGGCGGCGTGCTCGGCGGACTGTTCGCCGCGCTGTTCGCGCCGCTGATCTTCGACTGGGTGTACGAACATCCGCTGCTGATCCTCGCCGCTGCGATGCTGCTGCCGCTGCCCGCGCTCTTCCCGTGGGACAAATGGCTGGGTCTCGAGGCCGGGACAGCGCGGGCCGTCACGGTGCTGCTCGTCGCGATCGCTGCCTTCGGCGCGTGGCATATGGTCGACGACTGGACCGGGCGCGTCGATGAGGCGGTGACCGTGTGGGGCGTCGCGATCTTCGTCATCGGCATGCTCGTCATCGGTTGGCGCTGGGCCTTTGTGCCGGTGCTCGCGCTGCTGATGATCGGCGTCGGCGGCTGGGACACGATCCAGGAAAGCTTCACCGGCGCACGCGTGCGCAGCTATTTCGGCGTGTACACGGTGACCGACTATCCCGAATCGAACCAGCGCCGCCTCGCGCACGGGACGACGCTCCACGGGCTCCAGCGCACCGACGCCGCGCACCGCCGCGACCCGACGACCTATTATGGCCACCAGTCGGGTGTCGGGCTGACGCTCGACAAGGCCGGGGTGCTCGCGGGGCCGAACGCATCGATCGGCATCGTCGGGCTCGGGGCCGGAACGCTCGCCTGTTACCGGAAGCCTGGCCAGCGCTGGACCATTTTCGAGATCGATCCGGTGATGGTCGATATCGCGCGCGACCCGAAGAAATTCACTTTCCTGTCCGACTGCGCCGGCGACACGCCGATCGTGATCGGCGACGCGCGGCTGCAGATCGCGCAGCAGCCGGCGGGACGCTTCGACGTCATCGTTATCGATGCCTTCTCGTCCGACGCGATCCCGCTGCATCTGCTGACCGAGGAAGCGATCGGCATCTATGCGCGCGCGCTGAAACCCGACGGCATATTGCTCATCCATATTTCGAACCGCTTCTTCGATCTCGAGCCGGTGCTCGCCGCCGAGGCGAAAGCGCGTGGCTGGACGAGTGCGATCCGTATGGACCCGGGGCCCGTCGGCGACGAATATGGCGACCTGACGGGATCGAACTGGGTCGCGTTTACCCCAACGCCGGAGCGGATGCGGCAGTTGACCGGCGGCGTCCGTCCGCGCAAGGATTCATACTCGGACGGGGCATGGGTGCCGCTCGAGGCACGCACCGGTTTCGAACGCTGGACCGACGATTATGCCTCGACGCTGCCGGTCCTGATCTGGAAGAATATTATCGGAGGCCGCGACGAATGAACGACGTCAGTATCATCAGCGTCAACGGCAAGGCGCCGCAGATCGACCCGAGTGCGTTCATCGCGCCGGGGTGCCGGATCATCGGCGACGTGACGATCGGGCCCGACGTCAGTATCTGGTATAATTGTGTGCTGCGCGCCGACGTCAGCCGCATCGTCGTCGGTGCGCGTTCGAACATCCAGGACGGCAGCGTCGTCCATTGCGACGGTCCGATGCCGCACCGCCCCGAAGGCTTTCCGACGATCATCGGCGAGGACGTGCTGATCGGCCATATGGCGATGGTGCATGGCTGCACGCTGGCGGACAGGGCGTTCGTCGGCCTGAAGGCAACGGTGATGAACGGCTGCCGCATCGGGAGCGACGCTATGCTCGCGGCGGGTGCGCTGCTCACCGAGAACAAGGAAATTCCGGATCGCGAATTGTGGGCCGGCTCTCCGGCGCGGCGGGTGCGCGAGATCGACGATGCGCAGGCCGCGGGCATGCAGGTCGGCGTCGCGCATTATGTGCTGAACGGCCGTATGCACAAGGCAGCGGTCGAGGGCTGAAACGAAAAGGGCGCCCCGGTTTCCCGGAGCGCCCCTTTTTTCGTTGCAGTGCCCTAGCTGAAATTCACCATCGCATAGAGCATCGGGATCGACAGCAGCGTGTTGGTCCGCGAAAAGATCATCGCGGTCTTCGCGGCCTTGGCCTTGGTCGCATCGTCGGCCTCGACGATGCCCAGCGCCTTCTTCTGGTTCGGCCAGATCAGGAACCAGACGTTGAACGCCATGATCAGCCCCAGCCACATGCCGACGCCGATCAGCTTGTACGGATCCTGCAGCCCCAGCGCGGGTGCCAGATATTTGGCATGGCCGGCGATCGCGAGGCCCAGCAGCACGGTGATCAGCGCCGCCCAGCGGAACCAGAACAGCGCGGCGGGCGCGATATGCTTGCCGACCGCGGGTTTCAGTTCGGCCGGGATTTTCGGCATCGTCGGAATCTGGACGAAGTTGAAATAATAGAGCAGGCCGATCCACAGCACGCCGAAGAAGGTGTGCAGCCAGCGCATGATCGCGTTGCCCGCGGCAACACCATCTTCGAAATTCTGGCCGTTGAGGCAGAGCATCAGGATAATCGCGAGCACGAGGCCGGTGCCCAAAACGGCGTGCAGGTTTCCGAAAAATCTGTCCATGGCAGTTCCCCCTGTTTGTTGCGGCGCCGCGTGCGACCCGGAGCCGGTGACGCAGCTATGCCAGCCCGCGAGGGAAATGCATCAATTTTTGTCGGTTGCGGCCTCTTCGGGCACGGCAAGGCCGTTCTTCAGCATCACCGGAACCTGGCTGAAGGTGAAGAGAAAGGAGAGGGCGGTAACGCCCCAGACCTTGATCGTCAGCCACAGGTCGAAGCTCATCTGCTTGGCCTGGATCAACTCGTACATCACATGATTGGCGATGCCGAGCGTGGCAAAGAAAATCCCCCAGTTACGCGACAGGAGCAGCCAGCCGCGGTCGGTGAGTCCCTCGAGCGCCGACTGAAGCAGATATTTGAGCATCGGCCGCTTGAACCAATATCCGCCGAGCAGCAGCATGGCGAAGGCGGCATAGATGATCGTCGGCTTCATCACGATGAAGCGCTCGTCGTGGAACCAGATCGTGAGCGCGCCGAAGCCGAGAACGAGGATGCTCGACATCCATAGCATCGGCGAAATCTTGCCGAGCTTCCATTTCGACACGGCCATCGCGATGACGATCGCGACCATGAAGGCGACCGTGCCCTTGATCGCCGCGGTGGTCGCGGCGAACGCGCCTTCGCCGCCGGACGAGAATTTATAGGCGAGGAAGAAGACAAGCAGCGGCCCGAAGTCGATCACGAAATTGAGCCAGCCGTGCTTCGTCGGCGGCGGCGCGGGGACCGCTTCGGGGCCGGTGGGAAGCACGTCGCTCATCGGATATTTCCTGCAATGATGCCTGCGATCTCGTCCGCGTCGAACGGGCGAAGGTCATCGATGGTTTCGCCGATGCCGATCGCGTGAATGGGAAGCCCGTGACGCTCGGCTGCCGACACGAGCACGCCGCCGCGCGCGGTGCCGTCGAGCTTGGTCATCACCAGCCCCGTGACGCCCGCGACTTCGCGGAACACGTCGATCTGCGACAGCGCATTCTGCCCCGTCGTCGCGTCGAGCACCAGCACGACATCGTGCGGTGCCGCGGGGTTGAGGCGGCCGAGCACGCGCTTGATCTTGGCAAGCTCGTCCATCAGCTCGCGCTTGTTCTGGAGCCGTCCGGCGGTGTCGACGATCAGCACGTCGATGCCCGTCGCGGTCGCCTGCTTGACCGCATCGAACACGATGCCCGCGCTGTCACCGCCCTCGGGCCCCGCCATGATCGGCACGCCGAGGCGTTCGGCCCAGACCTTGAGCTGGCCGATTGCGGCGGCACGGAAGGTGTCGCCGGCGACGAGCATCACGCCATAATCCTGTTCCTGGAACAGATGCGCGAGCTTGGCGATGGTGGTCGTCTTGCCCGACCCGTTGACCCCGATCACGAGGATGACCTGCGGACGCGGAAAGGCGTCGATATCGAGCGGTTCGGCGACCGGGCGCAGCACCGCGGCGATTTCTTCGGCGACGACCTTGCGCAGCTCCTCGGTGCCGTTCGCGGCGACGTCGCGGCGCTCGGCGAGGCGGCTCCGGATGCGCTCGGCCATCGCCGGCCCGAGGTCGGCGGTGATCAGCGCCTCCTCGATCCGGTCGAGATCATCCTCGTCGAGGCGTGCCTTGCCCGTCAGCCCGGCGAGATTGTCGCCGAGCCGTTCGGAGGTGCGGCGAAAGCCGCCGAGCAGTCTCTCGCTCCAGCTTTTGCCGGTCATGCGGCGATATCCCTTTCCTCGATGGGGGTCGCGACCATGCGGTCGCCGTCGCGCGCCGTCAGGCGCACGTCGATAATGGTACCGGGTGCCGCGGGTGCGGTGAGCGCCACGGCGGCGAAATTTTCTGCATGGCCGGTCACGCCGTCGCGCTCGACCAGCATCGATGCGGTATGGCCGATCTGCCGGTCCAGCCAGCCCTGCCGTCGCCGCGCATTCGCCTCGCGCAGCGTGGCCGCGCGTTCGCGGGCAATGGCGCGGCCGACCTGCGGCATCCGCGCGGCGGGCGTTCCCGCGCGCGGGCTGTACGGAAAGATATGGCCGAAAACGATGTCGCAATCGTCGATCAGCGCCAGCGAGTTCGCGAACATCGCCTCATCCTCGGTCGGAAAGCCCGCGATCAGATCGGCGCCGATGGCGATGTCGGGGCGCGCGGCCTTCAGTCGCTCCGTCAACGCCACGGCGCCGGCGCGGCGATGGCGGCGCTTCATGCGCGTCAGTACCATGTCGTCGCCTGCCTGCAGCGACAGATGGACGTGCGGCATCACGCGCTTTTCCTGCGTCAGCAAGGCGAAGAGCGCGTCGTCGATCCGGTCCGGGTCGAGCGACGACAGGCGGAGGCGTTCGACCGGCAGCGCCAGCAATGCCTCGACCAGCGCGGCCAGTGTCGAACCGCTGTCGTCACCATAGCTGGCAAGGTCGACCCCGGTCAGGATGATCTCGCGCTGCCCGCGGCCGAGTGCGGTTTGCGCGGAAGCGACCACCGCATCGACGTCTGCCGATCGCGCCGTCCCGCGCGCGAGCACCGTCGCGCAAAAGGTGCAACTGTGCGAGCAGCCGGTCTGGACGCCAAGGAAGGCGCGGGCATGATCGGCGCCCGAGAGGGCGGGAGCGTACGACAGGTCCCGGGCCGCGGCTGCTTTGGCGCCATAGCTCTGGGCAAGTCCCTTGGCGTCGTTGCGGACAACCCGCGCGCCCATTTCGGTGAAGCGTCCGGCCTCGAGTTCGGCCGCGCATCCGGTCACCACCACTTCGGCGTCCGGCCGCTCGCGCAGCGCGCGCCGCACCGCCTGCCGCGTCTGCCGCACCGCCTCGTCGGTCACCGCGCAGCTGTTGAAGACGATCGTGTCGTGCGCACCCGCGGCGCGCGCGGCCGCACGAACCCCTTCGCCCTCGGCGATGTTCAGCCGGCAACCGAAATTGACGACCTCGACCCGGTCGGCGAGGGAAGCGCTCATCCGAACTGTGCCCAGTCGGTCTCGCCCTCGTACACGCGCGTCGCGGCTCCGCTCATTACGATCGGTTCGCCCGGCGTCCAGCGGATAACGAGGTCGCCGCCGGGCAGCGATACCGTCACCGGCGACTGCACAAGTCCCGCGCGGATCGCCGCGACCGCGGTCGCACAAGCGCCGGTGCCGCACGCCTGCGTCAGCCCGACGCCGCGTTCCCAGACGCGCAGCTGCAGCTGGTTCTCGCCATCGAGGCTGGCGACATTGACGTTGACGCGCTCGGGAAACAGCGGGTCGGTCTCGATCCGCGGACCGAGTTCGGCGAGCGCGACGGCGTCGGCTTCGGGCACGAAAAACACGATGTGCGGATTGCCGACATTGACCCCGGCGCCATGCTCCAGCTCGTCCCACGCGACGGGCATGTCGCGCGTGTCCATCGGCATCGCGAGCGGAATATGCTCCCAGTCGAACACGGGTTCGCCCAGCGTCACTTCGGCGCCGCCGTCGGCAGGGGTCACGCGCAGCATGCCGCCGAGCGTCTCGATCACCGCGGGCTTGCCGATCAAGGTTGCGACGCAGCGCGTCGCATTGCCGCACGCCTCGACCTCGCCGCCGTCGGCGTTGAAGATGCGCATCTTCACGTCGGCGCTCGCCGACGGTTCAAGCAGGATCAGCTGGTCGCACCCGATGCCGTGCCGCCGGTCGGCAATGGCATGCGCGCGCGCCGGCGTCATCTCGACGCTGTGCTCGCGCGCGTCGATCACGACGAAGTCGTTGCCGAGGCCGTGCATCTTGGTGAAGCGGTCTGCCATAGTCCGCGCATGTAAGGGCGCGCGGGCGCGAAGTCTAGCGATGCGGCGGTATCACGCTGTCCTGCGCAGCGGTTCCCGTTCGCCGATGCGGGGGCCGGCAGGCGGTGCCACTGGTGTGCGCAGCAACCCGCGTTCGGCGAGCAGGCGGTCGGTGTCGTCGGCCGATGCCGCGCGGCCGAAATACCAGCCTTGGCCCTTCGAGCAGCCGAGCCGCGTGAGTTCGATCGCCGTCGCCTCGTCCTCGACACCCTCCGCGGTGATCGGCATCGCCAGGCTTTCGCCCAGCCGCACGATCGCGACGACGATCGCCTGCGCATCGGCGCTGCCGCGCATCGCGGCGATGAAACTGCGATCGATCTTGATCCGGTCGAACGGCAGTGCGCGCAGATGCGACAGCGAGCTGTAGCCGGTACCGAAATCATCGAGGCTGAGCGACACGCCCTGGTTCTTGAGGCTGGTGACGATCGAGCGCACCAGCGGCAGATTCTCGAAGAGCGAGCTTTCGGTGATCTCGACCTCGAGTTGCGCGGCGGGGAAGCCCGTTTCGACGAGCAGCTTGGTCAGCTTCTGGCTGAACCACGGATCCTTGAGCTGCTGCGGCGAGATGTTGACCGCTAGCAGGATCGACGGATCCCAGCGCTTGGCGATTTCCATCGCATTGCGGATCACCTGCAGCGACAATTCGCCGATCAGGCCGCTTTCCTCGGCAACCGGGATGAAGCGTTCGGGCGGGATCATGCCATATTCGGGCGATTCCCAGCGCATCAGCATCTCGAAACCGAGCAGGCGGCCGGTCGCGATGTCGACCTGCGGCTCGAAATGCGGGACGAACTCACCGCGCGGCATGCCGTCGCGAATGCCGGTTTCGATCTGGTTGCGTACCTGCACCGCCATCTCCATGCCCGTCTCGAACCAGCAGAAGCGGTTCCGGCCCTCGTCCTTGCAATGATACATGGCGATGTCGGCCTGACGGACCATCGTTTCCATCGTCACGCTCGCGTCGCTTGCGAGCGCGATGCCGAGCGATGCGCCGATGCGGATCTGCTGCGCGTCGTGCATGACCTTGTTGTCGAGCGCCGCGACCAGCTCGGCCGCGAGCGCGTCGATGTCGGCACGTCCAGCGGGCTCGAACGCCAGCATTGCGACGAATTCGTCGCCGCCGAGGCGTGCCTTGGTGGCGCTTGGCGGCAGGACGGCCGAGATGCGTTCGGCCGCCACCTGCAGCACGCGGTCGCCCGCTGCATGGCCATGAATGTCGTTGACCGTCTTGAAATGGTCGAGGTCGAGCAGGAACAGCGCGACCTGTCGTTTTTCGGCGACGGCGCTTGCGATCATGCGCTGACCGTTCGCGAGGAGGGCGCGGCGGTTGAGGAAGCCCGTCAGCGGGTCGGTATCGGCGAGGTAGCGGGCGCGCTGCTCGGCCTCGGTGCGCTCGAGGATTTCGCGGTTGAGATCCTTGTAGCGGCGCCAGCCGAACAGGATCAGTGCGACGTTGAGGATCAGCGCTGTCGCCAGCGCGCGATCGGGGCCGCCGCCGATGCCGATCAGTGCGCGGACGGCCGCCTGCATCACGTTGCTGCCCGTGCCGACGAACAGCAGGATCGCCGCGACGACGATGCCGCCCGCTATGATGTCGCGTTTGGCGCCTTCGCTGCGGTCGAATGGCTTCGGCGTCGATGTCATATGAACTGTCCCACCCTTGCGGGTTTTATGGGGCCGAAGCGGTGAAATTTGGGTTAAGTGCGCTCCGGCGCGCCTGCCTTGCCTTCGCGCGTCCATTTGTGTAGAGGCCGCCACGTTCGCGCGCATCTTGCGCACGGACATATCGATGTCCGCGACGGAAAGTCTGTCCACGGATAGCCGCTGGTTGGCGAGGTTTCGCTCACCGGCGTCTTTTGCGTTGCAGGCCTCGTAAGCAAGGATTTTGGCTGTGTTCGATAGTCTGAGCAACCGGCTTGGCGATGTTTTCGGGAAGCTCCGCGGCCGCGGCGCGCTGACCGAGGCCGACGTGCGCGCGGCGATGCGCGAGGTGCGAATCGCCCTGCTCGAGGCCGATGTCGCGCTCCCCGTCGTGCGCAGCTTCGTCGATCAGGTCACCGAACTCGCGATCGGCCAGAATGTCCTGCGCTCGGTCACCCCGGGGCAGCAGGTCGTCAAGATCGTCAGCGACGCGCTGACCGAGATGCTCGGTTCCGAAACCGCCGAGCTCGACCTTGCCGTCACCCCGCCCGCCGTGATCATGATGGTCGGCCTGCAAGGTTCGGGTAAAACCACCACGACCGCGAAGATTGCGAAACGGCTCAAGGAAAAAGAGCGCAAGAAGGTGCTGATGGCGTCGCTCGACGTCAATCGCCCCGCCGCGCAGGAACAGCTTGCCGTCCTCGGCACCCAGATCGACGTCGCGACCCTGCCCATCGTCGCCGGCCAGCAGCCGGTCGAGATCGCGCAGCGCGCCATGCAGGCCGCGAAGCTGCAGGGCTATGACGTCCTGATGCTCGACACCGCGGGCCGCCTCCACGTCGACCAGCAGCTGATGGACGAGATGCAGGCGGTGTCGCGCACGGCGAACCCCGCCGAAACCTTGCTCGTCGTCGACAGCCTGACCGGCCAGGACGCGGTGCAGGTCGCGCAACGCTTCACCGACCAGGTGCCGCTCACCGGCGTCGTGCTCACCCGCATGGACGGCGACGCGCGCGGCGGTGCCGCGCTCTCGATGCGTGCGGTCACCGGCAAGCCGATCAAGTTCGCGGGCACCGGCGAAAAGCTCGACGGGCTCGAGCTGTTCCAGCCGTCGCGCATCGCGGGCCGCATCCTCGGCATGGGCGACGTCGTCAGCCTCGTCGAACGCGCCGCCGAGACGATCCAGGCCGAAGAGGCCGAGGCGATGGCGGCGAAGATGGCCAAGGGCCAGTTCGACCTCAACGACCTCCGCACCCAATTGAACCAGATGCGCCGCATGGGCGGGCTCGGTGCGCTCGCCGGCATGATCCCGGGGATCAAGAAGGCGCAGGCGCAGATGGCGGCGGGCGGTGCCGACGACAAGATGCTGATCCACTTCGACGCGATCATGGGTTCGATGACCCCCAAGGAGCGCGCGAAGCCCGAAATCCTGACCGCGAAGCGCAAGATCCGCATCGCCAACGGTTCGGGCACGACGGTGCAACAGGTCAACAAGGTGCTGAAGATGCACCAGGAAATGGCCAGCGCGATGAAGAAGATCCGCAAAATGGGCGGGCTCAAGGGCCTCGGTGCACTGTTCGGCAAGGGCGGCGGCATTCCCGGAATGGGCGGCCCCGGCGGTCTGGGCGGCGGCGGTGGTGGCCTCCCCGGTCTCGGTGGAGGCGGATCGATCCCGCCCGAACTCGCCAATCTGATGAATAAAAAGAAGTAATTACAACCGAATTTCAGTTTAGAAGTAAAAGGAAAATATCATGGCTACCTCCATTCGCCTCGCACGCGGCGGTTCGAAAAAGCGTCCCTATTACAAGATCGTCGTCGCCGATTCGCGCAGCCCGCGCGACGGCCGCTTCATCGAGCGCATCGGCAGCTACAACCCGCTGCTCGCCAAGGACAATCCGGAGCGCGTGAAGCTCGACGCCGACCGTGCGAAGCATTGGGTTTCGGTTGGCGCGCAGCCGACCGACCGCGTTGCCCGCTTCCTCGACGCCGCGGGCGTCCTCGAACGCGCTGCCCGCAACAACCCGAACAAGGGTGTCCCCGGCGAAAAGGCCAAGGAACGCGCCGAAGAAAAGGCGCAGAAGCTGGCTGACGCCGCCGAAGCTGCAGCCGCTGCTGCTGCTGCGCCGGCTCCCGAGCCCGAAGTCGAAGCGCCCGCTGAGGAAGCCGCCGTGGAAGCCGTTGCAGAAGCGGTCGCCGACGAAGTTCCCGCCGACATGCCGGCCGAAGACGCGGCTGCTGTCGCTGACGAAGTCGCCGAAGGCGGTCCGGTCGCTGAAGAAGCGCCCGCTGCTGAAGCCGGCGAAGAAAAGGCCGAAGGCTAAGCCTTGGCCGACGCAAATCGCCCCGTCACCCTCGCCGCCATTGCCGGCGCGCATGGGGTACGGGGCGAGGTGCGTCTCAAACTGTTCGGCGAAGGCGCGGAGGCTCTCCGCGCCTTTTCCGTTTTCGACGCGGGCGACCGCAAGCTCACGCTGAAATCGGTGCGCCCCGCCAATCAGGGCGCGGTCGCAACCTTTGCCGAGGTCGGCGATCGCAGCGCGGCCGAGGCGCTCCGCGGCACCGTACTCACCGTTCCGCGCTCGGCGCTGCCGCCTCTCGCCGAGGGCGAATACTACCACCACGATCTGATAGGCCTGCCGTGCGTTTCGACCGACGGCGCGGCCATCGGGCACGTCGCTGCGGTCGAGAATTTCGGCGCGGGCGATATCCTCGAAATCGAGAAGCCCGACCGCAAGCGCTTCATGGTGCCGATGACCGCACAGGCGGTGCCGGCGTGGAACGACGACGGCGTCACCGTGAATACCGCGTTCGTCGAGTAACGACGACCTGACCCCTCGTTCGTCATCCCGGGCTTGATCCGGGATCCATCCCAGCGCTGGCGTCAAGGGACCCCGGATCAGGTCCGGGGTGACGACGGTTCTTCATTGCTGATTGTCGGTTGTCCCCGGCGCTGTTAGCCTGGCGGCGATCGGCTGTGGAGGGACTATGCGCTGGAAATCGGGTTTCGCTCTTTCTCTCATGTTCACGGCCGCGCTCCCCGCCGCCGCGCAAGAATCAACCCCCAAGACCCTCGACCAACTCGCCCCCGAGATCGACGCGCTCTTCGCCAAATTCCAGGCCGATCAGCATGTCCCCGGGGTGGTCTATGGCGTCGTCAAGGATGGCAAGCTGGCCTATGTCAGGGGCATCGGCGTCCAGAACATTGCCGACAAGCGCGCCATCACCCCCGACAGCCTGTTCCGCATCGCCTCGATGACCAAGGCGTTCACCGCGCTTTCGATCCTCAAGCTGCGCGACGACGGCAAGCTCCGCCTCGACGATCCGGCCGAGCAATATGTGCCCGAAATGAAGGGCTGGACCTATCCGACGAAGGACAGCCCGCGCATACGCATCAGGGACCTGCTCCAGCATGTCGGGGGTTTCGTCACCGACGACCCGTGGGGCGACCGCCAGCAGGTTTTGCCGCAGGACGAGTTCACAAAGATGATCGCCGCGGGCGTGCCGTTCAGCCGTGTGCCGCAGAGCCAACATGAATATTCGAACTTCGGCTACGCCTTGCTCGGTCGCATAATCACCAACGCTTCGGGCATGGCCTATACCGACTATGTCCGGAAAACGATCCTGACCCCGCTCGGCATGACCAGCAGCGGCTTCGACGCGCCGAAAGCGTCCAAGGCGCGCTACGCGCTCGGCTATCGCTGGGAAAACGAACGCTGGACCGCCGAGCCCGAGATGGTCGACGGCGCATTCAACAGCATGGGTGGGTTGCAGGTCAGCGCGAACGACTATGCAAAATGGGTCGCCTTCCTCCTCTCGGCCTGGCCCGCGCGTGACGATGCCGACAATGGCCCCGTCAGGCGGTCGACGGTGCGCGAGATTGCGCAGGGCTCGAACTTCGTCTCGGTGACGAACCGCATCGGCGCCAGCGGTGCTGCGGCGTGCAAGCAGGCCGCAGCCTATGGCATGGGCTGGCGCGTCGCGCAGGATTGCGACCTCGGCCTCACGCTCGCGCACGGCGGCGGCTATCCGGGCTATGGCAGCCATGTGATGCTGATGCCCGATCATGGTGTCGGGGTTTTCGCGCTGTCGAACCGCACTTACGCCGGCCCGTCGGGACCCGCGTGGGACACCGCGGTTGCGATGGACAAGGCGGGGCTGCTCAAAACGCGCGCCGTGCCGGTGTCGTCGGCAATCGCCGAAGCTTATGCGGCGGCAAGGTCGGCTTATGCCGCCGGCGATCTTGGCCCGCTGCAGGGCAAGCTTGCGATGAACTTCCTGCTCGACCGCTCGGCGGACAATTGGAAGGCCGAATTCACGAAACTCAAGGCCGCGGTCGGTGAATGCCCGACCGACGAACCGCTCGCGCCGACGGGTGCGATGTCGACCACCTTCCGGCTCAACTGCGCAAAGGGCAAGCTCGACGGACTCTTGCTGCTCGCGCCGACGACGCCGGCGACGGTTCAGGCGCTGCGCCTCCGTCCCGTGCCGCCCGAAGCGCCATAATCCGGACGGGGCGGGGCCTTTGCAAGGGACGGCCCCGCCCCGTTTTCACCCTGGACCTTTGAGAGGGGCAGGGAAAGCTATCGCGCGCGGCGCGGACGGATGCCGCAGCGCGCCGCTGCGCGGGTAAAGAAGCTGTCCTCGCCGGGTGCGCTCGCTGGACCCATATATTCGCCCATGCGGCGGAAGGGTTCGGCCAGCCATTTGATGGCGCGGGTGATATCGGCGCTGAAACGGTCGTGACCTTCGTTCCAGGCGCGCATGAAATGCTCGTCTTGCATCGTAAGTCTCCTTTCGCTGATGCAGCCTGAATGCACCTCGCCGTCGCGCGCCGCCAACAAAAGGCGTAGACCATGATATAAGCCTGACTTATAAGGTCATGTGATCCGACTGCCGCCTCTCGCCGCCATACGCACCTTCGAAGCCGCGGGTCGCCTGCAGAATTTCTCGCGCGCCGCTGAAGAGCTGGGGCTGACGCAGGCCGCGGTCAGTTATCAAATCCGTCAATTGGAGGATCGGCTCGGCCGCGCGCTTTTCGTGCGCGAGAAAGGGCGCGTGCGCCTCTCCGAAACCGGGCAGCGGCTGCTGCCCGCGGTCAGCAATGCCTTCGCGACGATGGGCGACGCCTTCGCGGCGCTCGGCAGTGACGAGGCCGATGTGCTCACGATCAACGCCGCGACCAGCTTTGGCGGCACCTGGCTCAGCGCGCGCATCGGCAGCTTCCAGCTCCAGTATCCCGAGCTCGCCGTGCGCATGTCGATGAGTAACGAGCTTGTCGATTTCGATGCGTCGAATGTCGATGTCGCGATCCGCATCGGCAAGGGCGTGTGGCCGGGGCTGCGCAGCGATTTCCTGATGCGGCAATATCTCGCGCCGATCGCCTCGCCCGCCTTCATCGCCGAGCACAATATCCGCGAGCCCGCCGACCTGCTCCGCGTCCAGCGCCTCGCGCCGAACGACAGCTGGTGGGCCGAATGGTTTGCGCTGGCGGGGGTCGAAACGCCGCCGGCACCGTCGCGGCGCGGGATCGAACTCGACAGCCAGCTGCAGGAAGCGAGCGCGGTGCAGGCGGGCTTCGGCGTCGCGATGATGACGCCGCTCTACTGGCAGGCCGACCTCGCGAGCGGGCGCATGGTCCAGCCCTTCGACACGCTCTATGTGTCGGCATCGTCGGGCATGTGGCTCGTCCACCGCGACAACCGCGTCGGCGTGCGCAAGATCGAACGTTTCCGCGAATGGCTGCATGTCGAAATCGGCAAGGATCGCCACCTGCTCCCCGACGCGCTATGGGAGCCGCCGTCGTGATTGTGCAGGACAATTGGAAACCGCAATGGAGCTAGCTTTCCTAGGTCTGTCATTGCTGTTGTCGGCGACAGCCGGACTGCTGCTCCTTCGTAAAGGCTGGACGGCAAACGGCGCAGCATTGCTTGCGGCTGTAGCGCCGATTGTGATGCTGGTAACTGTCGCGGTCGTCCGCACGGGCGGTATCTCTCGCGGTTTCTATATGTCGCCGGCAGTCTCATGGGCGATTGTAGCGATTCCCCTGTATCTTCTTGGATATGTCGCTGCCCGATCTGCGATTTTCCTCTTCGCCCGGACAGACCCTCGATGACCTTCACCGCCGTTCCCTTGACCCTCTACCCCGACATGTTCCCCGGCCCGCTGGGGCACAGCATGGCGGGGCGCGCGCTCGAAAGCGGCACCTGGAATTGCGCACCCGTCCAGATCCGCGACTTCGCGACCGACAAGCACCGCACCGTCGACGACACCCCCGCGGGCGGCGGCGCGGGGATGGTGCTCAAGCCTGATGTGCTGGCGGCGGCGATCGACCACGCGACGGCCGCGCATCCGGCCCTCCCGATCCTCGCGATGACCCCGCGCGGCGTGCCGATCACGCAGGCCCGGATTCGCGCGCTTTCGGCGGGGCCGGGCGCGATCATCCTCTGCGGCCGGTTCGAGGGTTTCGACGAGCGCATCTTCGACGCGCGGCCGATCGAACAAGTCTCGATGGGCGACATCATCCTGTCGGGCGGCGAGATGGGGGCGCTGCTGCTGCTCGACGCTTGCATTCGCCTGCTTCCCGGCGTGATGGGGGCGGCCGCCAGCGGTGACGATGAATCGTTCGAGCAGGGCCTGCTCGAATATCCGCATTACACCCGGCCGGTGAGCTGGGAAGGCTATGACATTCCCGAGGTGTTGCGCTCGGGCGATCACAAGAAGATCGCGTCCTGGCGCCGCGAGCGCGCCGAATGCGACACGCAGGCGCGTCGCCCCGACCTGTGGGCGGCCTATGTCGCGGATCGCGACGGGCGATAGCGCAGCAACACCCAGGGCACGCTGCTGCTGTCGAACATCAACCGGCTTTTCTGCTGGGTGAAGGGCGGCATATGATCGCCGACGATCAATATGTCGGTCGGCGGGAAACCGGGGCGGCTTGCCATGTCGGCGAGCGCCGCGGCGGTGTCGTCCCACACCGCGAAGAGGCGGCAGACCTGCGGATAATCGCTGTCGAGCACCGGCCCGAGCTGACGGCAATTCTCGGTGCGGAGTTCGGCATTGGCGACCACCGGCAGGTGCGAATTGAGCGTCAGCCAGTAAATGAATTGCGGCTGTTTCGCCGCGGCCAGATCGCGCCCGATCAGCCGCGGAATGTCGCGGTCGCAGGCGCCGGGAAAGACATTGGGGCAATGGCGTGCGCCTTGCGCCTCGATCTGGTCGCGGAAGCTCATCCGTTCGAACCCGATCAGCGGATACCAGCGATCGCGGTCGAAGAAAGTCGGCGAGAAGCCATGATAGGCATGCGTCGCATACCCGCGCTGCGCGAGGATAGCGGGCAGGCAATCGCGGTCGCGTGCGACGATCGCCCTGTAATCGCCCCAGCGCTGGCACAGTTCGCGAATCTCGCCCTTGGTCGTCGAATTATAGAAGGTCGTGCTGCCCTGGCTGATCGCGAAGCGTTCGGCGAGTTCGGGGCGCGTCCAGATCGCGTCGAGCCGGCCGCGCAACGTGGGTTCGGTCGGCAGCCCCATCGCTTCGACGACGACGATCATCACGTTCCGCTTGCCGTCGGCGAGCTTCAGGAAACCTGTCTGGCGCGTTGCCGAGGTGAAGGGAGCATCGGCGGGTGCCAGCCGGTTATACGCGGTCGCGCCGTCGCGCGCGCGGATATAATCGGCCTGCGCCATCGTATAGGTGAGCGCGGCTGCGGCGATCATCCATTGCAACCCACGTAGATGGCCCGGCCGGCGAAGCTGCCGCGCGGCGAAGGCAAGGACGAGGATCAGCAGGACGGCACCGACCATATATTCGGGCGATGCGGCGGGGCGCAGGTCGAGCACCAGCGCGATCACCGACAGGATCACGCTGATATCCATGTTGAACATGCTCGCGATGAAAACGAGCGTCAGATAGAGGAGCAGCCCGAAGAAGGCGGCGACGCGAAACCAGTAGCCGAACCAGCAGGCGACAAAGCCGACCGCGCCGCAGAGCATGATCTCGCCCGCGCGCATCGGCCCGCCCATGATCGTGATCGGCAGAAAGGGAAGGTTGGGCAGCAGCAGCCAGCACAGCGCCCAGTTGAGGAACGCGGTCAGCCCGACGCCATCGGCGGGCGTAAAAGCGCGGCTCGCCAGCGGCTTTATGGCGTTCATGTGCAGCATCGGGCCCCTTCCGTGCCGTCTGTGGCGGATTTTGGTTAACGGCCGTTTAAACCCGCGGCGCCGGCCGGCCGCCGAACCCCTTGCATTTCGCGCCTTTCCGGCGTAGTGGCCCCGGCTTCAAGCGGAACCGGGCGAATCGCATTCATTGCGCGTGCCTGTCGTCCGCTTATCTCCGACCGGCCATCCGGACGGGGCGCAGGGTTCCCGAAGTGCTGCGATCGGGGGATCCTGTCAGGCAATACGGTTACGCAGGCCGGACCTTTGGGAGCGTCATGTCGATGCTCGGGACCGACCTGCCTCTGGCGCGCGGCGAAAAGAAAAGGACTAGAGGACATGAACCTCATCCAGACGATCGAAGCCGAAGAAATCGCCAAGGCGGCGAAGACCATTCCGACCTTCCGTCCCGGCGACACGCTGAAGGTCGGCGTGAAGGTGGTCGAAGGCGAACGCACCCGCGTCCAGAATTTCGAAGGCGTGTGCATCGCACGCTCGAACAAGGGCATGGGCTCCAACTTCACCGTGCGCAAGATGTCGTTCGGCGAAGGTGTCGAGCGCGTGTTCCCGCTCTATTCGCCCAACATCGATTCGATTACCGTCGTCCGCAAGGGCGCTGTCCGTCGTGCGAAGCTTTACTATCTGCGTGGACGCACTGGTAAATCGGCACGTATTGCGGAGCGCCGCGATTACCGGTCGGAAGCCGGCGAAGGCTAAGGAGAGCTTCTCCTCTACAAAGCCGAAACAGCTTTCAAAAACGACCGGTTCCGCCAACAGGCAGAGCCGGTC
>Ga0209676_1000556_pt1 | contig 56739 bp, 44 predicted proteins | sample AraplaCvi_mLB_r2_FD_184282 | JGI IMG/M metagenome (GOLD analysis project Ga0209676, IMG submission 184282) | Arabidopsis root microbial communities from North Carolina, USA - plate scrape MF_Cvi_mLB_r2 (SPAdes) (version 2) | ecosystem: Host-associated > Plants > Roots > Endosphere | place: USA... | reverse complement strand
CACGGCTACCAGGTGTTCGTCACCACATTTCCGGCGCCTGTGAGATCGAGCGCCGCGCGGGCGGCGCTCGATCTCACAGGCGCTGCAAATGTGATGACAAATACCTGCCCGCCCTAACCCATTCCCCGCCCTGCACCCCGAACCCAGCTTGGGTTACCATACCGCCCTTGCGCAACGCCCATCCCCCAAGCCAAGCCCTCGCTTGCTCGACTCGACACCAACAGGTCATCCATGCGTCTGTTTCATACCTCCGACTGGCACCTGGGCCAAAGCCTGCACGGCCAGGAACGCGACTTCGAACACGCCTGCTTCCTCGACTGGCTGCTCGGCCAGCTGCGCCTGCGCCAGCCGGATGCGCTGCTGATCGCCGGCGATATCTTCGACACGGTCAACCCGCCGGTCAAAGCCCAGGAGCGCCTCTACGACTTCATCGTCCAGGCCCACGAGCAACAGCCCAAACTGGACATCGTGATGATCGCCGGCAACCACGACTCCGGCTCGCGCATCGAACTGCCCGCCGCGCTGATGCGCCGCCTGCGCACCCATGCCCTGGGCCGTGTGCACTGGCTGGACGAGGGCCAGCTGGACGCAGAGCGCCTGCTGATTCCGCTGACCAACGGCCGCGGCAAGGTTGCCGCCTGGTGCCTGGCCCTGCCCTTCCTGCGCCCGGCCGAAGTGACCGGCCCGCAACTGGGCGACGACTACCTGCAAGGCATTACCCAGGTGCACCAGCAACTGATCGCCGCCGCGCAAAAGAAGCGCAAGAAGGACCAGGCACTGATCGCCATCAGCCACGCGCACATGGCCGGTGGCGCAGTGTCGGAGGACTCCGAGCGCAGCCTGATCATCGGCAACGCCGAGGCGCTGCCGGCCAGGCTGTTCGACAAGGCCATCAGCTACGTAGCCCTGGGCCACCTGCACAAGCCGCAGAAGGTCAACCGCGAAGAACGCATCCGCTACAGCGGCTCGCCGATTCCGCTGTCGTTCGCCGAAATCAACTACCCGCACCAGGTGCTGGAAGTGGAACTGGACGGCACCGGCCTGGTCAGCGTAGAACCGCGCCCGGTACCGCGCGCCGTCGCGCTGCAACGGGTCGGCCCGGCGCCATTGGGCGAAGTGCTGGAACAGCTGGCCGACCTGCCAGTGATCGACCTGCTCGAAGACCCCAACCGCCAGCCCTGGCTGGAAGTGCGGGTGATACTGGACGAACCGCAACCCGACCTGCGCCAGCAGATCGAAACCGCCCTGCAAGGCAAGGCCGTGCGCTTGATCCGCATCAGCGCCGAATATGCCGGCCGCAACAACGCCGAAGACGATGACCTGGCCTTTGTCGAACTGGCCCAGCTGACCCCGCAGGACCTGTTCAGCCGCGCCTGGGAGCAGGCCTATGGCAACCCCGCCGACGAGCAGGCGCTGGCCGACTTCGCCCTGCTGTTGCAGGACGTGCAGCAGGAAGAGGAACAGCCATGAAGATTCTCGCCATCCGCCTGAAGAACCTGGCATCCCTGGCCGGCCCGGTAGACATCGATTTCACCGCCGAACCACTGGCCAGCGCCGGTCTGTTCGCCATCACCGGGCCTACCGGGGCGGGCAAAAGTACCCTGCTCGACGCCCTGTGCCTGGCGTTGTTCGGCACCGTGCCACGGCTGAACGACCTTGGCCGCGAGGCCAAGGTGCCGGATGCAGACGGTGAAATCCCCACCTCCGACCCGCGCAACCTGCTGCGCCGCGGCACCGGCAGCGGCTTTGCCGAAGTCGATTTCGTCGGCATCGATGGCCGCCGCTACCGTGCCCGCTGGGAAGCCAACCGCGCGCGCGACAAGGCCAATGGCAAGCTGCAGCACAGCCGCCAGAGCTTCTACGACCTGGACAGCGAGCAGGTACTGGGCAGCGGCAAGAACGAATACAGACAACTGGTCGAAGCCCGCCTGGGCCTGAACTTCGAACAGTTCACCCGCGCGGTGATGCTGGCCCAGAGCGAGTTTGGCGCCTTCCTCAAGGCCGATGACAAAGAGCGCAGCGAGCTGCTGGAAAAGCTCACCAATACCGCCATCTACACCCGCCTGGGCCAGCGCGCCTTCAGCAAGGCCCGCGAAGCCGGCGAGGCCCACAATGCCCTGAAGGAGCGTGCCAGCCACCTGCTGCCGATGGCCGCCGAAGCACGCGCCGAACTCGACCAGCGCCTGGAGCAGGCGCAGCAGCAGTTCAAGGCCGACCAGGCCGGCGAGCGCCAGCTGGAACAGCAACGCAACTGGCTGAACGAGCAGCGCCAGCTGCAGGCCCAGCACGCCGAAGCCGGCACCGCGCTGCAGGCCGCCGAACAGGACTGGCAACAACTGGCTGACCAGCGCCTGGACCTCGTGCGCCTGGAGCGCCTGGCTCCGCAGCGCCACCAGTTCCACCGCCAGCAGACACTGGCCGCGCAACTGGCACCGGTGGCAGCGAAGATCGCCGAGCAACAGCAGCAGCAAGCCGAACTGCAAGTGCGCACCGGCGAGCTCGAACAGGCGTTGGACGCTGCGCGCCAGGCGCTTGCCGATAGCCAGGCGCAACACAGCGAGAACGCCCCTCGCCTGCGCCAGGCCTTTGCCGCCCAGGACAACCTGGCCCGCCTGGACCAGGAGCTGGCAGCGCAGCGCAGCGCCAGCCAACAGGCTGAGCAACAGGTCGCAGAAGGCCAGCAGCACCTGCAGCAGCTGGAAGACAACCAGCAGCGCAGCCTGCAGCAACTGGCGCAAATCGACGTCGCGCTTGCCGACAGCCAGCACCTGGCGGCCCTGGCCAATGCCTGGCACGCCTACCTGCCGCAACTGAAGCAAGTGATGCTGATTGGTGGCCGCCTGGCCAAGGGCCGTGAGGAACTGCCCGGCCTGCAGGCCCAGGCCAGTCAGGCCAATGCGCACTTGCAGGCCGAGCGCGATGCATTCGAGTTGCTGTTCCGCGAAGCCAAGGCCGAACCCCAGGCCCTGGCAGAACAGATCGACCTGCTCGGTGGCATGCTGCAGGACAACCGCAAGCAGCAGCGTGCCGTGGAAGAACTGGCACGCCTGCATGGCCGTGAACTGGAACTGCGCCAGCAGCTGGAGGCCGTGCGCGAGCGGCAGCAGCAGGCCATGCAGCAACGCCAGCGGCTGATTACCGAAGGCACCGCCGCCAAGGCCGAGCTGGAAGGCGCCGAGCAAGCGCTCAACCTCACCCGCCAGTTGCTGGAACGCCAGCGCCTGGCTCGTAATACCAGCGTCGAAGCGTTGCGCGGCCAATTGCGCGACGGCGAACCCTGCCCGGTATGCGGCAGCGCCGAGCACCCGTTCCACCAGCCTGAAGCGCTGCTGCAAAGCCTGGGTCGCCATGACCAGGCCGAGGAAGACGCCGCGCAGAAGCAGGTCGAAACCCTCAACAGCAAGCTGGTGGAACTGCGCACCCAGCTGGGTGTGGTCAACGCCCAGCTCAAGGATTACCAGCAACAACAGCAGCAACTGGGCGAACAGTTGCAACCGCTGGTGGCCCAGGTGCAGGCGCACAGCCTGTGGCCTGCCCTCGCCCCGCAGGACGACAAGGCCCGCAGTGCCTGGCTCGACAGCCAGCTGCAGCGCCTGGACGAAGAAATCAGCCGGGACGAGAAACGCCAGAGCGCCCTGCTCGCCCTGCAAAAGGATGCAGCCCGTCTCAACCAGCAACTGCAGGCCGCCGAGCAGGCGCAACAGCAGGCCCAGCGCCATCTGGAGCAACAACATCAGGCCCTGGCCAACGACCAGCAGCAGTTGCAGCAAGGCCTTGAGGACCTGGCCGGCGTGTTGCCCGAAGAGGCCCTCAAGGCCTTGAAGGACGACCCGGCCAATGCCTTCCTCGCCCTGGACCAGCAGATCGCCCAACGGCTGCAGCAACTGGAGCAGCGCAAGGACGAACAGCAAGAACAGCAAGCCCGCCAGGCCCAGCTGGACAAGCTGCGCGACCAGCAGCAGGCGCGCGTGCAGACCCAACAGCAGTTGCAGCAGAAAGTGGCCGCCCTCGACGAGCAGCGCCAACAGGCCCAGGCTGCGCTCGGCGAACTGCTTGGCGAGCACGCCAGCGCCGAAGCCTGGCAACAGCACATGGACGCCGCGCTGGAGCAGGCCCGCGCCGTCGACGCCGAAATGGCCCAGCGCCTGCAGGAGCTGCGTACCCAAGGCGTGCAACTGGCCAGCGAACTCAAGGCCAACACCCAGCAGCAACAAGCGCTGAACGCCGAGTGCCAGCAGCTGCAGGGCCAGATCGCCCAGTGGCGCGGTGAACACCCGGAACTGGACGACGCCGGCCTGGATCGCCTGCTGGATATGGATGACGCGCAGGTCAATGAACTGCGCCAGCGTCTGCAAGGCGCCGAAAAAGCCGTCGAACAAGGCCGTGTGCTGTTGCAGGAACGTGAACAACGCCTGCAACAACATGCCGCGCAAATGACCCTGGACACCTCGGCCGATGCCTTGGAACAGGCCCTGACCGAACTGCGCGAGCGCCTGGCCGGCCATGAACAGCAATGCGCCGAACTGCGCGCACAGCAGGCCGATGACCAGCGTCGCCAACAGGCGCACCAGGCGTTGGCGGCGGAAATCGAACAGGCCCACCAGCAGTGGCAACGCTGGGCTCGCCTGAACGCCCTGATCGGTTCGGCCTCGGGCGATGTATTCCGCAAAATCGCCCAGGGCTACAACCTCGACCTGCTGTTGCACCACGCCAACACCCAACTGCGCCAGCTGGCCCGCCGCTACCGCCTCAAGCGCGGTGGTAGCGCCCTCGGCCTGCTGGTGCTGGACACCGAGATGGGTGACGAACTGCGTTCGGTACACTCGCTGTCCGGCGGGGAAACCTTCCTGGTGTCGCTTGCCCTGGCACTGGGCCTGGCCTCGATGGCCTCCAGCACGCTGCGCATCGAATCACTGTTCATCGACGAAGGCTTCGGCAGCCTCGACCCCGAGTCGCTGCAACTGGCCATGGATGCCCTCGACGGTTTGCAGGCCCAGGGCCGCAAGGTCGCGGTGATTTCCCACGTGCAGGAAATGCACGAACGCATCCCGGTGCAGATCCAGGTGCGCCGTCAAGGCAATGGCCTGAGCGATGTGGAGGTGTGCGGGTGATCCTCTACTCGTTCCGCCGTTGCCCCTGGGCCATGCGCGCGCGCCTGGCCCTGCGCTATGCAGGGTGCGAGGTGGAGGTTCGCGAGGTGGCGATGAAGAACAAGCCGGCAGAACTGCTGGCCTTGTCGCCCAAGGGCACGGTGCCGGTACTGGATACCGGTGCCGGGGTGCTCGAAGAAAGCCTGGACATCATGCGCTGGGCGCTGGCGCAAAACGACCCGCAGGACTGGCGGCTGCAGGCCGACCCTGTGGCGGCACAGCAGGCGGAAACACTGATTGCGCGCAACGACAGCACGTTCAAGGCGCAGGTCAACCTGTACAAGTATGCCGAGCGCTACCCCGAGCATACCCGCGAGCATTACCGCCAGCAGGCCGAGGTCTGGCTGGCGGAGCTTGAAGCCCTGCTGGCGGGCCGGCCCTACCTGCTGGCCGACCATCCGAGCCTTGCCGATGCCGCGTTGCTGCCCCTGATGCGCCAGTTTGCCGGGGTCGAACCGCTGTGGTTCGCCGAGGCGGCTTATCCGCGGGTGCGGAGCTGGCTGGAGGGGTGGCTGGCTTCGGAGCTGTTCAAGGCAGTGATGGCCAAGTAAACAACTATCAGCACTACACGGCCCCCTGTGGGAGCGGGCGTGCCCGCGAAGCAGACAGCGCGGAGCATGGCACCGGCTTTGCCGGTGTTCGCGGGCACGCCCGCTCCCACAGGGCCCGTGTCAGGCTTGCGTCAGTGGTGGTGCTTGCCACTCAATGCCGCATGGAAATTGGCACTCTGGCGCAGGTATTGCTCGGTATAACTGTGCGTAGCGGACGCCTTGCCGCTGCTGTCGGCATGGGCATGGGTCGGCAATACGACCGAAGCGGAAATGGCGGATGCGGCAATGACCGGGAAGAGATTGAAGTTCATCTGGGCTGACCTCGACGGCGGTGGTTTGACGTTGGCCCGTTCGGGCCTTGGGTCAAACTTACGCCGCCGAAGCCGCTGGCAAAAATTCATTGCGCCAGTATCGACTATCACGCCGATCGATATCACTCGATGAACTTCAGGTCCGACGGTGCATCCTGCTTCAGCGTCTGCACCGTCTCCAGCAGCTTGCCGCTGCGCGGATCGCGGCGTATCACCACGATCTGGTTGCTCTTCTGGTTGGCCACCAGCAGGAAGTTGTCACTCGGATCGAGGGCGAACTCGCGGGGGTGATCCCCCTCCACCGAACGGCGCTGCAGGAACGTCAACTGGCCGTCCTGCTTGCCCACGCTGAATGCAACGATCTCGTTGGCCGTGCCGCGGTTGCTCACATACAGGAAGCGCCCGTCGGCCGACAGGTGCAAGCCACCTGCCGCTTTCGCCGCAGCTTCCTTGCTCTCGGTCAGGGGCAAGCGCTGGCGTTCGACCAGGTTGCCCTCCTGCACATCGAACATCACCACATCGGCGCTCATCTCCAGGGTCAGGTAGGCGTGTCGGCCCTTGGCGTCGAACAGCAGGTGGCGTGGCCCGCTGCCCGGCGGCAAATCCACCGACGCGGGGATCGCCGGCGTCAGCGGGTGGTCGGCGCTGGCACCGTCGTAACGGTAGATAAATACCTTGTCAGCCCCCAGGTCGCTGGCATACAGGTGCCGACCGTCCGGTGACAGCACCAGCGAATGCACGTGGGCACTGGCCTGGCGCTCGGGGTTGACCCCGCTCGCCTTGTGTCGGGCCTGTTGCACCACCGGCTTGAGCTTGCCGTCGCGGGCCACTGGCACCACCACCAGGCTGCCGCCGGGCTCGGGCTTGACCGCGTAGTTGGCCACGAACAGATAACGCTGGTCGCGGCTGAGGCTGGCATGGGTCGGCTCGTCACCTTGGCTGGGCACTTGGTTGAGGGGCTTGATCTCGCCCTTTGCACTGACGGCAAAACTGCTGACCTGGCCGTTCGGGGCTTCGTTGACCGCGAACAGCTGGCGTTGATCGGCCGACAGCACCAGCCACGAAGGGCTGACACTCTTCACCACTTGCTGCGGCGCAGGGTCGATATGGCCAGTCTTTTCGTCGAACTGATAGCGGTAGATGCCCTGGCTGGCGCCATCGGTGTAACTGCCCACCAGCAATGTGGCGGCGTGGGCGTGGAGGGTCAGGCTCATCAGGCTAGCGGTCAGCAGGCTCGTCCAGGTCCGGTTCATCTTGGTCATCATCCGGGGCGCGAAAGGCACTCATACAGACTAGCCGATGCGCGCCGTTGGCATCGTCGAGTTGCCACTCATCACCCATGGGGATGGCAGCAGTGATCTGCTCGGGGGTGAAGGACCAGCGCCGGAGCTGGCGACCGTCCATGCATTCGATGGTGAGGCCGGATTCGTCGGAGGTGAAGTCGAAGGCGTGCAGGCCGTCGATCAGAAGCATGTCGCAGGACTGCAGGGCGATGGCGAGGGAGGACATGGGGGTACCAATCTGAAATGAGTTGGCATTATAGCCCTGGGGCTGCTTTGCAGCCCATTCGCAGCACAAGGCTGCTCCTACAGAGGGTTCGCGATCCCCCTGTAGGAGCAGCCTTGTGCTGCGAATGGGCCGCAAAGCGGCCCCCAACGATTCAATGAGCGAAAATGGAGCCCCCCTCCTTGCCCACCATCTTCTCCGGCTTGATCAGGAACCGCGCCAGCGCCGGCAGCAGCCACAGCGCACCGAACATGTTCCACAACAGCATGAAGGTCAGCATCAGCCCCATGTCGGCCTGGAACTTGATCGCCGAGAAGATCCAGGTGCACACGCCAATGGCCAGGCACAACCCGGTGAACAGCACCGCCTTGCCGGTCGAGCGCAGGGTCTCGTAGTACGCCTCCTGCAACGGCAACCCGGCACGCAGGAAGCTTTCCAGCCGGCTGTAGATGTAGATGCCGTAGTCCACGCCAATGCCCACGCCCAGCGCCACCACCGGCAAGGTCGCCACCTTGACCCCGATGCCCATGTAGGCCATCAGCGCGTTGCCCAGCACCGAGGTCAGCACCAGCGGCAGGACGATGCACAGGGTGGCGGCGAACGAACGGAAGGTTATCAGGCACATCACCGCCACGCAGATATACACCAGGATCAGGATGGTCAGCTCGGCCGACTTGATCACCTCGTTGGTCGCCGCCTCGATCCCGGCGTTGCCCGCCGCCAGCAGGAACTGCAGGCCTTCCTTGTTGTGGCTGTCGGCAAACGCCTTGGCCACGGCGGTGACCCGCTCAAGGGTTTCGGCCTTGTGGTCGTTGAGGAATACCAACACCGGCGCCAGCGAGCAGTCGCCGTTGTACAGGCCATCGGCGCGGGCGATGGAGTTGTTGAGGATGTCCGGGTTACGCGACAGGGTTTCCCATTTCAGGCTGCCCTCGTTCATGCCCTTGATCACCTGCTTGGACACGGTCACCAGGGAAATGGCCGACTGCACGCCAGGGGTGTTCTGCATGGTCCACATCAGCTCGTCGATCGGCGCCATGGTCGAGTGGATCGAGCAGCTTTCCGGCGGGGTCTTGACCATGATCACCAGCACGTCGGAACTGGTCGAGTAGTTGCTGATGATGAAGTTGTTGTCCTGGTTGTAGCGCGAGTCGGGGCGCAGCTCCGGCGCGCCCTGGTCGAGGTCGCCGATCTTCAGGTTCTGGCTGTACCACAGGCCACCGGCGAAGGCGACCAGCGCCAGCGCCACCGACACCGGTGCCACCCTGGCGCTGGCAAAGTTCGACAGCAGGCGCCAGAACGGGTGCTCGCGGGTGGCGTCCTGCTTGCTGCGTTCCACGGCCTTCTTGCTGATGCCGACGTAGGAGATGGCTACCGGCAGCAGGATAAGGTTGGTGAACACGATCACCGCCACCCCGATGGATGCACCGATGGCCAGTTCACGGATCACCCCGATGTCGATGATCAGCAGGGTGATGAAGCCCACGGCGTCGGCGAGGATGGCGATCATCCCCGGCAGGAACAGCTGGCGGAACGTGCGCCGGGCGGCGGTCAGGGCGTTGTCGGCGTCACTCGACTGCAGGGCGATACCGTTGATCTTCTGCACCCCGTGGGAAATGCCAATGGCGAAGATCAGGAACGGCACCAGCATCGAGTATGGGTCCAGGCCAAAGCCCACCGCATGCATCAGGCCCAGCTGCCAGACCACCGCCACCAGGGTGGTGATGAGCACGGCGATGGTGCTGCGGATGCACCAGGTGAACCAGTACAACAGCACCCAGGTGATGGCCAGGGCAACGCCGAAGAACATCGCCACCATCACCAGGCCGTCGATCAGGTCACCGACCTTCTTGGCGAAGCCGACGATGTGCACCTTCACGTTGGGGTTCTGCGCCTGGAACTTGTCGCGGATCTTTTCTTCCAGCTGGTGCGAGAACTGCTGGTAGTCCAGCTTCACCTGCTTGCCCGGGTCCTGCGGGTCGGGGTAGCTTTCCAGCAGCGGTACATCGACGATGCTGGACTTGAAGTTGTTGCCTACCAGGCGCCCCACCTGGCCTGACTTGAGCACGTTGTCGCGCAGGGTGTCGAGGCTGTCCTGCGAGCCGTTGTAGGTGTTGGGGATCACCTCGCCACCAGAGAAGCCTTCTTCGGTGACCTCGCTCCAGCGCACGCTGGGGCTCCACAGCGACTTCAGCCCGGCACGGTCGACGCCGGGGATGTAGAACACTTCGTCATGGACCTGCCGCAGGGTCTCCATGTAGTCCTTGTCGAAGATGTCGCCATTGACCGCCTCCACCGAGATGCGCACGGTGTTGCCGAGGTTGGCCAGGTCGTTGCGGTGCTCCATCATCTGCTCGATGAACGGGTGCTGCAGCGGGATCATCTTCTCGAAGCTGGTGGACGGGCGGATTTGCGTGGCCTGCCAGAACAGGAAAATGCTGACCAGCACGCACAGGGCGATGACCACCGGGCGGTTGTTGAAGATCAGGCGTTCAAGCAGCGTGGCCTTGTCCTGGTGATGCGGGTGCATGGTGATGCTCTCCCTGCTGGTCATGGACGCACCTCCTGGTCAGCACCTTGCGGGTCAGCCAGGTGCACGCCACCCTGCCCTACCAGCAACAGGCCGCCATTGGCCAGGCCGCTGACGCCGGCCAGGGCAATGCGGTCGGCGCGGTTGTAGACACTGAAGGTCTGGCCATCATCGGTACTGCGCAGCACGCTGCCGCCATTGCCGACCAGCACCAGGCTACCGTCCTCGACAAGCGTAGCGCCTGCCAGGCCGAATTCGAGAGTGCCACGTGCGGCCTTGAGCTCGATCGGCTGCCAGCTGTCGCCGAAATCGGTGGAACGGAACAGGTTGCCGCGCAGGCCGTAGGCCAGCAGGGTATGCGGCCGGGCAGTGCCGATCACGCCGAACAGCGAGCCCTCGTAGGGGCTCTCGACCTTGGTCCAGGTCTGGCCGTTGTCGGCGGAGCGGAACATGCCGCCTTGCTCGCCGACGATGAACAGGCCAGCGTCACGCACCTGGGCGATACCGTTCAGGTGCAGCTGGTCGGGGTTATCCAGGCGCTCGGCCACGTCCTGCCAGTGCTGGCCGCCATCGGTGGTTTCCAGCAAGGCGCCGTAGGCACCCACGGCAAAGCCGTGCCGGGCGTCGAGGAAGGCGATATCGAGCAACGGCGCTTCGCGGGCAAGGTCTTCGAACTGCTTGCTCCAGGTGGCACCGCCGTCGCTGCTGGTGAGGATCTGCGCATCATGGCCCACGGCCCAGCCGCGCTTGTCGTCGAGGAAGAACACCGCGGTCAGCAGTTGCCGGGTGGGCACCCGCGCCTGGGTCCAGGTGCTGCCCTGGTCGTCGGAGAACAGGATATGACCGCGATCGCCCACCACCACCAGGCGCTTGCCGGCATGGGTGGCGTCGATCAGCAGGCTCTGGCTGGCCTTGGCCGATTCGGTGGAGTATTCGTCGGCGGCAGCGGCTTGCACGCTGTCGGCCCATATGCCAAGTGCCAGCACCGCTGCGGCTGCCAATGGCCAGGCGAGGCGCCTGTTCTGTTCCCTCATGACTGTCCCCTGTTGTGTTCTTGTTAGGTGGGTCAAGGCATTGCAGGTCCTGCGAAAAGCCTGATCTAGAGGCCTGCAGTAGCTTGAGGGGATCGTAGCGGGGATGTTTGCGGGAACACAACGGGCGGGGTGTTATGTTTTGTTGTCGGCTGTAAAAAGCCGGGGCCGCTGTGCGGCCCTTCGCGGGCACGCCCGCTCCCACAGGGATATCACAGGCCTTGAAAGCAGTGATATCCCTGTGGGAGCGGGCGTGCCCGCGAAAGGCTGCAAAGCAGCCCCCTTGGCCCTCAAGCCAGGCTCTTGCTCACCACCTCATACACATCACTGGACAGCTCGCCAGAAGCCAGAATCCGCTCCAGTTCGCCCCTCATCAGGGCCTGACGCGCAGCGTCATACTTGCGCCAGCGAGTCAGCGGTGCCAGCTGCCGCGAGGCGATCTGCGGGTTCAACGCATTCAGCTCGATCACCAGGTCCGCCAGGAAGCGATACCCCGAACCATCCGCCGCATGGAAGTTGACCAGGTTCTGCCCGGCAAAGGCGCCAATCAGCGCGCGCACCTTGTTCGGGTTCTTCAGGGTGAACGCCGGGTGCTGCATCAGCGCCTTGACCCGCGCCAGCCCGCCCGGCAGCGTGCTGGCCGCCTGCACGCTGAACCACTGGTCCATGACCAGCGGGTTGTCCTTGAAGTGCTCGGCAAAGGCTTCCAGCGCCTTGGCCCGCTCGGCCTCGAACGGCGAATTGACCAGCACGGCCAGCGCGGTCAGGCGCTCGGTCATGTTGTCGCAGTGCTCGAACTGCTCCAGGGTCGCCTGCAGCACCTGCGGCTTGCCGCTCTGCATCAGGTACGACAACGCGATGTTCTGCAGGCTGCGGCGGGCAAAGTGCTCGGCAGACGCCACATAGGCTGTGTTGCGCGACACTTCGCGGTTGGCCTGGTAGCGCGCCCACAGGGCGTCGAACAGCTGCTCGGCGATCTGCTGGCGGGCGAATTCGCGGGCGGCGTGGATAGCGTCCACATCGGCCACCTGGCTGATTTCGGTAAGGTACGCCTCGCCTGGCAGCGAGAGCATTTCGGCAACCATGGCCGGGTCCAGCGACTCGTTGCCGAGCACAGTACCCAGTGCGGTGATCAGGCGCTGGTCCAGCTTCAGTGCTTCGCCACGCTGATGCTGGCCGATCAGCTCCTGCAGCACCTGCACCGACAGCTGCTGCCCCGCCTCCCAGCGGTTGAAACCATCGCTGTCATGCTGCATCAGGAACATCAGCTGATCGCGGTCGTAGGGGAAGCTCAGCTTGACCGGTGCGCTGAAACCACGCAGCAGCGACGGCAGCGGCTTGGCCTGGATGCGCTGGAAGGTGAAGGTCTGCTCGGCCTCGGTCACCGACAGCACGCGGCTGGTGCCCTGCGCCGTCGCTTCACCGGCCAGTTGTAGCGGCAGGTCGTTGCCTGCGGCATCCAGCAGGCCCAGTTCCACCGGGATCACGAACGGCAGTTTTTCGGCCTTGTCCGGGGTCTGCGGGCAACTCTGGCGGAAAGTCAGGCTGTAGGTCTGCGCGGCCGCGTCATAGGCCTCGCTGACGTCCAGGCGCGGGGTGCCGGCCTGGTTGTACCAGCGCTTGAACTGGGTGAGGTCGACGCCGTTGGCGTCTTCCATGGCCTTGATGAAATCGTCGGTGGTCACCGCCTGGCCATCGTGGCGTTCGAAGTACAGGTCACTGCCCTTGCGAAAGCCATCTGCCCCCAGCAAGGTACGCACCATGCGCACCACTTCGGCGCCCTTCTCGTACACGGTCAGGGTGTAGAAGTTGGAGATTTCGATGAAGCTGTCCGGGCGTACCGGGTGGGCCATGGGGCCTGCGTCTTCGGCGAACTGGTGAGTACGCAGGTAGGCCACGTCCTCGATGCGCTTGACCGTGCGCGAATTCATGTCGGCGCTGAACTCGGCATCGCGGAACACCGTGAAACCTTCTTTCAGCGACAGCTGGAACCAGTCACGGCAGGTGACGCGGTTGCCCGACCAGTTGTGGAAGTACTCGTGGGCGACCACGCCTTCGACGCGCTGGTGGGCGGCATCGGTCGCGGTTTCGGCACGGGCCAGCACGCAGCTGGAGTTGAAGATGTTCAGGCCCTTGTTTTCCATGGCCCCCATGTTGAAGTCGTTGACCGCGACGATCATGAAGATGTCCAGGTCGTACTCGCGGCCATAGACCTCTTCGTCCCAGCGCATGGACTTTTTCAGGCTGACCATGGCGTGGTCGCATTTGTCGATGTTCTCGGGCTCGACGTAGATACGCAGGGTGACGTCGCGGCCGGACTGGCGGGTAAAGCTGTCTTCGACGCACCACAGGTCGCCGGCCACCAGCGCGAACAGGTAGGCCGGCTTCATGAACGGGTCTTCCCAGGTCGCCCAGTGGCGGCCGTCTTCAGCAGGCCCGCTGCCGATCGGGTTGCCGTTGCTCAGCAGTACCGGGTAGCGGTGCTGCTCGGCGATGACCGTGGTGGTGAAGGTGCTCATCACGTCCGGGCGGTCGAGGTAGTAGGTGATCTTGCGGAAACCTTCGGCCTCGCACTGGGTGCAGAACATCTTGCCCGACTTGTACAGGCCTTCCAGTGCGGTGTTGCTTTCGGGGTGGATCTTCACGCTGGTATCGAGGGTGAAGCGCTCGGCCTTGGGCTGCACGGTCAGGCTGTCGGCGTCGAGCTGGTAGTCACCCGGCTGCAATTCCTGGTCATCCAGCGCGGCGCGCAACAGCTCCAGCTGCTGGCCATCGAGTTCCAGTGGCGGCAGGCCGGCACCGCGTGCCGGGTTGCGGCGCATGACCAGTTGCGCGTGAACCAGGGTGTGGTCCTCGAACAGCTCGAAGGTCAGGTGCGTCTCGTCGATCAGGTACTCGGGCGCCTGGTAATCCTTGAGGTAGATCACTTGCGGTTGTTCGGTACGCATGTAGAGGTCCTTTTACTGGAGCACGGCCAGCTGGTAGGCCGTGTACTTGCGAATATTGATCACACCGGTGTCGAAGATCAGGTACTGGCCCTTGATGCCCAGCAGCGTGCCTTCCACTACCGGGTCCTTGTCGAGGTTGAAGCTGACGATCTTTTTCGGGTAGGCCTCGACCGGGTATTTCATCTGGACCACTTCGGCGTCGCGCAGCGGCTGGATCGCCTGCAGGCCAAAGCGGCCTTGCAGTTCGCCCAGGCCAGCGGCGCAGGCATCGAAGACCTGTTCACGAATGGCAACCAGGTCGAGTTCCTCGGCGTCGCCCTTGAGCAGGGTGCGCCAGTTGGTACGGTCCGGCACCTGGCTGCGCAGCACGTCTTCGACCAGGCCGGACTGCTGGCGGGTGGCCACGCGCATGATCGGCAGGGCCTGGCTGGCGCCCTGGTCGAGCCAGCGGGTGGGCAGCTGGGTGGCGCGGGTAATACCGACCTTGATCCCCGACGAGTTGGCCAGGTAGACCACATGGTCGGTCATGCAGAACTGTTCACCCCACGACGGTTCGCGGCAGGTGCCGGCGTCGTAGTGGCACTTTTCCGGGGCCATGATGCACACGTCGCACTGGGCCAGTTTGGTCATGCACGGGTAGCAGTAACCCTGGCTGAAGCTGGTCTTGGTGCGCTTGCCACAATGGCTGCAGTGAATGGCGCCGAGGTATTCCAGGCGCAGGCGCTGGCCGATCAGCGGGTTGACCGGCACCTGCGTGTCATCCAGGCGGAAGCTGTACTGCACCACTGGCGCCTGCAGGCTTACCGCCATCTTGCTCAACGAGCCACGCGCGAGTTCGATCAATGTACCGAGTCCGACTTGAACAGAATGTTGGCGATCGGCGCGGACTTCGAGGCGCACTCCTGCGGGCCCATGTAACCGGTGCGCTGGTCTTCGGGCAGGTTTTTCATCTCCCAGGCGATCACTGCCTGCAGCGACAGCTCTTTCTGCTCGGCGGTGAGTTTGCGGCCGTCCGACCATTTGCCGATTTCCACGGCCAGCTTCAGGCTCTGGTAGATTTCCGGGGTGATGTTTTCGATCATTTGCGCGAAAGTGGACATAGTGTCTCCTGATTCAAGCCGACAGTTTACGCCGGGCCAGCGCCCCACCCAAGAGCCCGGTCAGGCATCCGATGAGCAGCCCGCCGACGTGGGCGGCGTTGGCGATCTGGCCAAGGCCCAGGGTGTCGATCACACCGCTCAGGCACACCACCAGCCAGATCAGCATCATCACCAGCACGCCCCTGGGCAGGTTGAAGTAACGGTTTGGCGCCAGCCACTGGAACAGCCAGATATGCCCGAGCAGGCCGTACAGCACGCCGGACAGGCCGCCGAACAGGCTCGGCCCGCTGCTGTAGTGCTGGGCCAGGTTGGACACCAGGCTGAACAGCAGGGTCAGGCCCAGCAGCGCCCACGGGCCCTGGCGCAGTTCGATGCGTTTGCCCAGTTCCCAGAACCACAGGCTGTTCATGGCCAGGTGCAGCACGCCGAAGTGCAGCAGCATGGGCGATACCAGGCGCCACCACTGGCCTTCGTCCAGGCTTTGCGCCAGCGGGCTGAAGTACAGGTAGTCGCCCTGGACGCGGAAGTCGAGGAAGGTGAACCAGCTGATGGTGGTGAAGTTGTCGCCCAGGCCGGTGAGGCCGGCGACGATGAAGCACAGCAGCAGGGTGAGGGTGGTGACTTTGCAGGCTTTGGCCTGGTCTGCCAGGGAGGGCTGTGTGGGGGCATTCGCGGGCGCGCCCGCTCCCACAGGGGCCGCAGCGAGCTCAAGGTCGGCGTTGCCGTCGGGGTAGCGCTGGTAGAGTTCGCGGACATCTTCGGCCAGGGTGTCGGGGGCCCAGAGCACCTGGGCATCGCCCTCTTCGCTGACCCGGTGCGGCACCTGCAGGCGCTGCAGCAGCTGGACGAAGCCGCTGAGGTCGACCGACAGCGGCAGGCGCATCACTTCGATAACGTTCATTGGTTGGCCTGTGGGCGGTCGACGTCGACCCAGACGAACTTGTGCGGGTCGATGCGGGTTTCATCATCCAGGCGGTAGGCGGCCAGTTTGCCGTAGAGCACGGCGCTGTAGTCGAGGCAGGCCAGGTTGGCGCGGATCGGCGCCGGGCGGCCGCTGCGCCAGTAATGGCCGACGAACAGCATCGGCTCGTCTTCGGCATAGCGCAGCAAGGCGTTTTTCTGGCTATGGCTGAGCGGGGTGCTGGCGACTTCCGCGGGCAGGGCGTCGGGCTGGAACACGATGTCGCCATAGGTTTGCGGGTCTTCTTCCCAGAACTTGGTGCGGAAGAAGGCGCGGGTCAGGCCGTCGCCCCCCGTCAGGGTCAGGCCGTCCGGCAGGCGCATGTCGGTGCCGCGCAGCAGGCGATTGCACACGGTGGCGGCAAAACTGCCGGTCACCGCCGAGGCCTGGATGAAGTGCTCGTCGATGCGCCCGTTGGGGTACTGCTGGCGCAGCGGCTCGATCAGCCGCGGGTCCCAGCAGGCATGCACCAGGCGGAAGCGCCCGGCGTCGACGAACAAGGGCAGTTCGTAGAACCACTTGACGAAGTCGTGCCAGTCCGCGGGGTGGTGGGCGAACTGGGTCAGGGTTTCGTCGATCAGCCGGGCGTGGCGCGGCGTGTGTTCACGCACAAAGGCCTTGCCGCTGCCGGGCAGTGCCGGAGTGACCCAGCCCAGGGCGTTGTACTCGTGGTTGCCCATGATGCAGAACGCCTGGCCGGCCTCGACCATGTCGTGGACGATGTGCAGCGCCTCGCGAATGCGTGGCCCGCGGTCGACGATGTCGCCAAGGAACAGCGCCTGGCGCCACGGGTGGCGCCAGACACCGGCCACACGCTTGTAACCGAGGGCGTCGAGCAGGCGTTCAAGGGTCAGCGCACAACCGTGCACGTCACCGATGATGTCGAAACTACGCGCCGGATCGAGCATCAGTCGTCCCTGCTTCCCAGGCGGCTGCCCCAGCCGAGCTTGGTGCGGCAGACCTCGTAGTAATTGTGGTCCAGTGGGTGGATCAGGCGTAGCTTCTGCGGTTTCTTGCTCACCGTGATGGTGTCGCCGGGGGCGCAGGTGAAGTGGTTCTGGCCGTCACAGGACACTTGCGGGTAGATCTGCAGGTCCTTGGACACCACGATCTTCAGCTCGCTGTTGCCGTCGACCACGATCGGCCGGCCCGACAGGGTATGCGGGTACATCGGCACGATGACGATGGCGTCGAGCTTGGGGTGCATGATCGGGCCGCCGGCCGACAGCGCGTAGGCGGTGGAGCCGGTGGGGGTGGCAACGATCAGGCCGTCGGCCTTCTGGCTGCAGACGAACTGGCCATCGATGTAGATCTCGAACTCGATCATGCGTGTGGACTTGCCCGGGTGCAGCACCACGTCGTTCAACGCATCACCCTGGCCAATGGCTTCGTTGTGGCGGCGCACCTCGGCCTGCAGCAGGAAGCGGTTTTCCACCAGGTAATGGCCGTCGAGCACTTCGGCCACCTTCTCTTCCAGCTCGTCGGGGCGGATGTCGGTAAGGAAGCCCAGGTTGCCACGGTTGATGCCCAGCACCGGAATGTTGTGCCGGGCCAGGGCGCGGGCGGCGCCCAGCAGGCTGCCGTCGCCGCCGACCACGATGACCAGGTCGCAGACCTCGCCCAGCAGCTTGCGGGTGGAGGTTTGCAGGCCATGGCCGGGCAACACCTCGGCAATGGTGTCCTCGAGGATCACGTGCAGGTGGCGCTCGAGGAGGAATTTTTTCAGTCGGCGAATGGTGTCGAGCACCTGGGAGCTGCCAAGGCGGCCGATGATACCGATATTGCGAAATTGCTCCATGGGGCTCCTGCGAGGCTCTGCGGCGGGTGACTATGCCGCGATTATGGGCGAAACCACCGGGTAGCGGCAAACCGGCTATGCTCGCAGGATGATGCCATTCGCCCTGCTCCATCACCTGCCCCGGCAACTACGCCGTCCCACCGTGCGCGACCTGGCCTGGGCCCTGCTGTCGCCCCCGTTGCTCAGCGCCCCGCCCTGCCCCCAGCGCCACCCGCTGGCGGGCAGCCTGTGGGCGGACCAGCCGCAGCAGCTGGCAGACTGGCTGCGGGCGCTGGATGACGATGACCGGCCATTGCGCGACTGGCTGGCGCAACTGGGCAGTCGGCGGTTGGGGCATTACTACGAACGCCTGTGGCAATTCGCCCTGGGCCAGGCGCCGGGCATCGAACTGCTGGCGGCCAACCTGGCGATTCGCGACGGCGGGCACACCTTGGGCGAGCTGGACGTGGTGTTGCGCGACCGCGACGGCGTGCACCACCTGGAGCTGGCCATCAAGCTGTACCTGGGCCCGGAACACGCCGGGCACACCCCGCAAGCCTGGCTGGGACCTGGCTGCCATGACCGGCTGGGGAGCAAGCTGGCGCACCTGACGCGGCACCAGTTGCCCATGTCGGCGGGGGTGCATAGCCGCGAGGTGCTGGCGCAACTGGGTGTGGAGCAGGTGCAGGCGCATGTGTGGCTGGCTGGTTATCTGTTCTACCCGTGGCCTGGGCATGCGCAGCCACCGCAGGGCGCCAACCCGCAGCACTTGCGCGGGCGCTGGGTACGGCGGCGGGACTGGATCATGGGCGAGGATGAGCGATGGCAACCGCTGCTACGGCATGCCTGGCTGGCGCCGGCGCGGGTCGAGGCGCATGAGTGCTGGGCGGTGGAGCAGTTTGCGGCCTGGCTGCACGTGCTGGAGCGGCAGGCTCCGGCGCAGTTGCTGGTGAGGTTGGAGCAAGAGGCTGATGGCGGCTGGCAGGAGGCCGAGCGGGTGTTTCTGGTGGCTGACAGTTGGCCATTTACTCCCGAGGCATGATGCCAGCAGTTCGGGCCTCTTCGCGGGCTTGCCCGCTCCCACAGGTACTGCACAGCATTCAGAACCTGTGCTGTATCTGTGGGAGCGGGCAAGCCCGCGAAGAGGCCGGTGCAGACAACACAATTTTCACAGACCCAGCGCAAAAATCCGTTCCCCGATAGCCATTACAGTACTACCTGAGCGCCAGCAAGAGCGCCATTCCGACCTGATGACGAGGACCGATCATGGTTTCATCCACTCCCGCGACCCATTACGCGCGCCTTTCCATTGCCCTGCACTGGCTGATGCTGGTGCTGCTGGCCGCTGTGTACGCCCTTATTGAACTGCGTGGGCTGTTCCCCAAGGACAGCGTAGAACGCAACCTGATGAAGGACCTGCACTTCATGCTTGGGCTCAGCGTGTTCGTGCTGGTCTGGCTGCGCCTGGCCATTCGCCTGAGCCGCCCGACCCCGCCCATCGTGCCCAAGCCTGCGGCCTGGCAGACCGGCCTCGGGCACTTGATGCACCTGGCGTTGTACCTGCTGATGATCATCCTGCCGCTGGCCGGCTGGCTTATCCTCAGCGCCGCCGACAAACCGGTACCGTTCTTCGGCCTGGAACTGCCGCACCTGATCGGCCCGAACCCGGACCAGGCCAAGTTCATCAAAGGCTGGCATGAACGCATCGGCAGCTGGGGCTACTGGCTGATCGGCCTGCACGCGCTGGCCGGGCTGTATCACCACTATGTGCAGCGCGACAACACACTGCTGCGCATGCTGCCTTACAAGTAGCCGCGTCGGCCCTGCAGGCCGCCGGTGTGCACCACGATCAGGCGGGTACCGGGCGCGAACAGCCCGGCCCCGACCTGCTCACGCAAGGCCAGCAGAGCCTTGCCGGTGTAAAGGGCTTCGAGTGGCACGCCGGTGTGCCGCTCGCAGTTGGCGATGAACGCCAGCAGTTCATCATCGAATTTGCCGAAACCGCCACGGCAGGCGTCGTGTAGCTGGTAGCCGCGCGTCCCCACCAGTTCCGTCACTGCTTGCGCTACCCCGTAATCACCGGGGACGGCCAATGCGCCATGGACGACATGCCCACCCTCCTCGGCCAGCACCAGGCCGGCCAATGTAGTCCCCGTTCCGGCGGCCAGCCACCAGGCGTCATAGCCGCCCCAGCCAAGTGCTGCGACTTGTGCACGGGCCTGTTCCATGATCAAGGCGCAGCCTTGCGCACCCGCCAGCCCGCCGCCACCTTCGGGGATACAGTGCCAGTCCGGATAGCGCCCCTGCCAGGGCTCCCAGAAACCTGGCTGGTTGCGCGCACGGTAGCCACCATAGCCCAGCCAGTGCAGCTCCATGCCCAGCGCCTGCAGGTCACGCACGGTTGGCGTGTCCTGGGCGTGGCCACGCAGCAGGCCGGCGGTGGCGAAGCCGAAGCGCTTGCCGGCGGCGGCCAGGGCGTGCAGGTGGTTGGAATGGTTGCCGCCGAGGCTGATCAGGCCGGGGGCGTTGCTGGCGCTGGCCTGTTGCAGATGATGGCGCAGCTTGAACCACTTGTTGCCACTGATCAGCGGGTCGATCAGGTCCAGGCGCAGGATGGCGGCTTCGACCTTGGCCTGTTGCAGCCAGGGCAGGTTCAGGGGGTGCAGGGGAGCTTGGGGAAGGTCGAGGAGCATGCTGCGAGTTTACCAGTGAAATCCTGGGGCTGCTTTGCAGCCCTTCGCGGGCTTGCCCGCTCCCACAGTCCGAGGTGCGCTACCCCTGTGGGAGCGGGCAAGCCCGCGAAGGGGCGCAAAGCGGCCCCGGCAATCTCACAGTTCAGCCGCCAATCTCGAACCCTGGTTGATCGCCCGCTTGGCATCCAGTTCCGCCGCCACATCGGCACCGCCAATCAGGTGCACCGACTGCCCCGCTGCCACCAGCCCGTCCTGCAGTTCGCGCAGCGGCTCCTGCCCGGCACAGATCACCACATTGTCCACGGCCAGCACTTGTGGCTCGCCGTCGGCCACGCGAACGTGCAGGCCGGCATCGTCGATGCCCAGGTACTCGACGCTGTTAAGCATCTGCACCCGCTTGTTCTTCAACCCGGTACGGTGAATCCAGCCGGTAGTCTTGCCCAAGCCATCACCCACCTTGGATTTCTTGCGCTGCAACAGGTACACCTGCCGCGCCGGGGCATGCGGCTCGGCCTTGATCCCGGCCACGCCACCGCGCGCCTGCAGATGGGTATCGATGCCCCACTCCTTCCAGAACGCCTCGCGGTCCTGGCTGGTGGCCACGCCCTGATGCACCAGGTACTCGGAAACGTCGAAACCGATGCCACCCGCGCCAATCACCGCGACAGCCTTGCCCACCGGCTTGCGCTCAAGTAGCACGTCCAGGTAGCTGAGTACCTTGGCATGCTCGACACCGGGGATGGCCGGCGTGCGCGGGGCGATGCCGGTGGCCAGGATGATCTCGTCATAGCCACCGTCCACCAGGGCCTGCACATCGACCCGGGTGTTCAGGCGCAGGTCCACGCCCGTGCTTTTGACCTTGTTGCGGAAGTAACGCAGGGTTTCATGGAACTCTTCCTTGCCCGGTACCCGCTTGGCCACATTGAACTGCCCGCCGATTTCGCTGGCGCCCTCGAACAGGGTCACTGTGTGGCCGCGCTCGGCCGCTACCGTGGCTGCCGCCAGGCCGGCCGGGCCAGCGCCGACCACGGCAATACGCTTCACGGTGCGCACGGGCAGGTAGTTGAGCTCGGTCTCGTGGCAGGCGCGCGGGTTGACCAGGCAGCTGGTCAGCTTGCCGCCGAAGGTATGGTCCAGGCAGGCCTGGTTGCAGCCGATGCAGGTATTGATTTCGTCGCTGCGGCCGGCGGCGGCCTTGTTGACGAAATCCGGGTCGGCCAGGAATGGCCGGGCCATCGAGACCATGTCGGCATCACCCTCGGCCAGCACCGCCTCGGCCACTTCCGGGGTGTTGATGCGGTTGGTGGTGATCAGCGGAATGTTCACCACGCCACGCAGCTTGGCGGTGACCTTGCTGAACGCCGCGCGCGGCACCTTGGTGGCGATGGTCGGGATACGCGCTTCGTGCCAGCCGATGCCGGTGTTGATCAGGGTTGCGCCGGCCTGTTCGATGGCCTTGGCCAGCAGTTCGATTTCGTCCCAGGTGCTGCCACCCTCCACCAGGTCGAGCATCGACAGGCGGAAGATGATGATGAAGTTCGGCCCTACCGCGCCGCGCACCCGGCTGACGATTTCCACCGCCAGGCGCATGCGGTTTTCATAGCTGCCGCCCCAGCGGTCGGTGCGCTGGTTGGTGTGGGCGGCGAGGAACTGGTTGATGAAGTAGCCTTCCGAACCCATGATCTCGACGCCGTCGTAGCCAGCGCGCTGGGCCAGTACGGCGCAATTGACGAAGTCGGCGATCTGCTTCTCGATACCCGCCTCGTCCAGTTCCCTGGGCTTGAACGGGTTGATCGGCGCCTGGATCGCGCTGGGCGCCACCTGGCGTGGGCTGTAGGCATAGCGCCCGGCATGCAGGATCTGCAGGCAGATCTTGCCACCGGCAGCGTGCACCGCCTCGGTGACGATGCGGTGCTTGTCGGCCTCTTCCTCGGTGCTGAGCTTGGCCGCCCCGGAATACACCCCGCCCTCATCGTTCGGCGCGATGCCGCCAGTCACCATCAGGCCGACGCCACCGCGGGCGCGCTCGGCAAAGTAAGCCGCCATGCGCTCGAAGCCGCCCGGGCGCTCTTCGAGGCCGGTGTGCATCGAGCCCATCAGGGTGCGGTTGCGCAAGGTGGTGAAGCCCAGGTCCAGCGGGGCGAGCAGGTGCGGGTAGCGGTCGGCGGCCATGGAAAGGTCTCCAGGTGGCGTGATCACGGGATGCGGGTGCCTCACCGGCCGGCGGGCCCCGTCGTTTGTCTGCCTGCGACATTAAACAGCCGTTTGAACGGGCTCAATGATCGAAACTGACAAGTTGATGATCCTGGTGAACAGCTGGAGAGGTGCTCCTAGGCACGTGCGAGAAGATGCCCGTAACCGGCAGCGCGGGTGAAATCAGCAAGATGCCAGAGGTTGCCGTTGGCGCCCCAGGTGCCATCGGCGACGTCGACCAGCTGTATCGACGTCATCAGCATGCGCCCGTCATCCTGCCCCACGCAGTGTTCGATGGCCTGGTGCAGGCCCCGCACATAATCCTTGCGCATCTGTGCATCGAGGACCCCGGCCGGCACCTTTACCGTGACGATGCAGGGAATGGCCTGGGCGTGCATGTTAACCCCGCCACACAGCCAGTCAGCGCCAGGCACCTGCTCGATGAGCACCCAGCACAGGCTGCGCTGCGGCAGCGCGCTACCGATGTGTTCGTGGGCGATGGCGGCCTCGCTGACGCGCTTGAGCAGCTGTTCGCGTTGCGCCTCGTTGAAAGCCCCGGCAGGTACCTTGATCAGAATGTTGGGCATGGCGGACACCTTGATGATGAATGGAAGCGCCATTAGGCCTGCCAGCCGTTGCGTGCAGAAGTGTCGGATCCGTCCCGTTTCGAGCATAATCCGACAATGCACGACTTCACTATCCTGGTCACACCGGGGGCATTCGCAACGAGCGTGGCCGCCACCCTGGACATCCTTGCCAGCGCAGCCACCGTCAGCGGGCGGCTCGGTCTGGCCGCACCACGCTGGCGGGTTTGCGGCCCGCAACCGGGGCCGGTGGCGCTGGGTCATGGCCTGCAACTGCCTGTACAGCCGCTCGAGCCAAGTGCCGAGGACCATTCCTGTTGGGTCATCCCGGGAATCGGCGTCAGCGACATCGAGCTGCTCGAGCGTCGCCTCGCGGAGCCTTGGGCAGCGCCCTTTCTCGCTGCGCTGAGCGATCACTGCGCCAGCGGCAAGGAAATTGCCGCGTCATGCTCGGCCGTGTTTCTGCTGCATGCTGCCGGGCTGCTGGACGGCAGGCGGGTGACCACCTCCTGGTGGCTGGCACCGCACCTGCAGCAGCTTGCACCAGGCTGCCGCGTCGACCCGGACTTCATGGTGCTGGCCGATCATCCAGTGACCACGGCAGGTGCTGCCTTCGCGCAAACCGACCTCATGCTGCACCTGCTACGCCGGCGCGTTTCACCTGAAATTGCCGACGCGGTGGGCAGGGCGCTGCTGCTCGACCGCAGGCAACTGCAGGCGCCTTTCGTCATTCCTGCCGTACTGGTGCAAGGTAATGCGCTGATCTCGCGGCTGACCGCCGAAATCGAAAACGCGCTGCCTGAACCGACCAGCGTCAAGGCACTGGCCGCAAGCGTCGGCATGTCCGAGCGGACCCTGTCGCGCCATGTGCACAAGGCAACGGGCCACTCCACCCGGCAGCTCATCCAGCGGGTGCAGGTGCACAAGGCCCGGGCGCTGCTCGAGTCTGGCGAATATTCCGTCGAAGCGGTCTCGGCGCAGGTCGGCTACCAGGACCCAACGGCGCTCCGGCGCTTGATGCGTCGCCTGCTCAATGCCACCCCGCGGCAATTGCGCCAGCGCTGACTCACGGCTGGCTGCGCCATATCCTCAAGGTGAGGACACGACCACCACGTAATGGCCTTGGGTAAGCGGCTTGCCGCGCTCATCGACCAGCCTGTAGGTCTGGTCCACGCTGTGCCCACGATCAATGCGTACCGCCTGCGCCGGCAGCGCCTGCTCGTCCACCCCTTGGATACCAATGACGCTGTCACGCGCCAGCGCCGGACAGCTATCCATGCGCCAACCGTCATTGCCCGCGGTGGTCGTGCAGGATGGTTCTACGATGCTCCCGCTGAACTGCAGCACTCCTGAGACGACGCCGCCTGCCTGAACCTGGCCAACCAGGGCCAGACAAATTGCCACACTCACTGCGAATCGCTTGCCGCTCATGATTTCCACTCCCCGATGCCCATGGTTGAGCCTATCGGATGAGCGCTGGCTGGCCTGGCTGCGTGCGTGAGGTCGTTCACAAACCAGCAAAATAAGCCACGCGACTGTTTAAGAAACGTCTCAAAGCCGGCGGCGGTGCAGCGGTCTAGGATAGCCAGGCCCCTCCCAGCCAACCTCACCGGAGAACCTTTCCCGACCATGTTGCGCCTGCTTCATACCCTCTCGCGCCCGGCCATGGCGGCACTCATGCTGATGAGCCTGGCCTCCACTGCCTGGTGCCAGCTCAAGATCGAAGGCACGCGCCTGATCTACCAGGGCTCGGACAAGGAAGCGAGCATCAACGTGGTCAATCGCAGTGACCTCGACACGGTCATGCAAAGCTGGGTCAGCAGCCCCGACGAGGGCCGCGATACACCCTTCGCGATTGTTCAGCCGTTAGCCTTGATACCTCCTAACGGCCAGCAGATGCTGAGGGTGCTATACGCCGGCCAGGGGCTGCCCGAGGACAAGGAGTCTATGTTCTGGCTGAACATTCTCGAGATCCCGCGCAAACCCGAACAGGCCGACACCTTGCAGTTCGCCATCCGCCAGCGCCTGAAGCTGTTCTACCGCCCTGCCGGCCTGCCAGGCTCGGCCAGTGCGGCAGCCGATGGCCTGCAATGGCGCACATCCCAGCCCGGCCGGATCGAAGTGCATAACCCGAGTGCCTTCCATGTCTCGCTGGTGGACCTGCGGCTCGACAACCCTGGGCAGTCGCAACAGCTAACGGACTATATCCTGCTGCGCCCGGGGCAATCGCTCACCCTCGAAGCACCTTCACCCTTGCCCGTGCAGAGCCAACTGACGTTCAGCGAACTCACCGATATCGGCCTGCAGAGGCCCCACCGCATCGCCCTGCCGTGAACACACCGCTACAGGATAGCTACCCCATGACCCTGATCCGCAAACACCTGCTGGGCCTTTTATTCATCGTCGCCAGCTGCCCCGCCACCAGTTACGCCCTGTCCTGCAAGCTGGACCCGTCCAAGGCGGCGGTATTCAAGGAGGCACTGGGCACCGCACTGGCGGTACCAGCCGACGCGCCCGACGGCACGATCATCTGGGAGTCGGCACCCCACTCGCTTCCGGTCATCTGCGCCGACGACTATGAAACCGGCATCAGGGAAGACGTCTATTTCTATGTCAACCCGGCCAAAGCCGATATTGGCAAGGGCATACGGGTCGGGATTCGCTACGGCTCGCAGACCATCACCCAGAGTTCGGGCGCCGTCACCACAGGCTACAACTCGCTTCATGGTTGCAGCTGGGCGAACTGTGCAGGCTGGGACAAGGCCCGCTTCACCCTGAACTTCAACGTATTCATCGAAAAATACGGCGCAACGCCAACCGATGGGCAAGCCAGCACGCTCAGTGAATACCGGGTGTTCCAGCTGGACGGCCGGAACGGTCTCAACCCAAAGCCCGACAGCAACCTCAACTATGTGGTCACCGGCATGAACAACATCCGCTTCGTGCCTTGCTCTCCTGAATTGACCATCCTGCCTTCGGTGGTCAATTTCCGCCGGGCCCTGGCCAGCTCGGCACAGGTCGGCCAGGTCGCCAGCTCGGCCGACTTCAGCCTCGACCTGGTGCGGTCCTGCGACACGCCCTACACCGTCAATGCTCGCTTCACCCCGGTCGTTGGCAGCGCCAGTGTCATCGACAAACTGCTGGTACCCAGCAACAACAGCTCGGTTGGCATCGCCCTGACCCAGCAGGACAGCAACCAACCGGTGCCCTTCGACAGCTGGTTCAAGCTGGCCGAGCTGACCGAGCCGGGCGTGATCCGCAACGCGTTCCGCGCCGACCTGATCTGGCGCTCTGCGGCCATCCCCGGTCCGTTCGAAGCCATGGCGCTGGTGGATCTTTATTACAAGTAAGCCCACGACCAGACGGCCTTTAAGGATCGTCTGATGTCCAGTTGCCAGCGGCCTGCCTACATTCGCCGCATGCGACTCAAAGCCTATCTGCAACAGATCAACCCCCTCCTCTCCGACCCCGAGGCAGCGCGCCGCCTGCTTCGGCTGCTGGCGATCGTGCTGTCGGCCGGCATTCTCGGCGCGGCCTACAATTTCCTGTCGTTCACCTTCAACACCGACATCGCCCGGCGCCACGGCGCCATGAGCAGCGCGATCGCCGAGGCGCACACTTTCTTCACCAACCGCGAGGCACTGCTGGAGAGCCTGAGCCTCGCGGCCGTGCGCCAGACGGAACCGGGCGCGGACTGGCTGCCCCTGGCCCCTGGCGAAGAAGTGCACCTGGAACTGGGCAGTCAGCCGGGCAAGCGCTGGAGCCTGTGGCTGACCCGGCGCATGTGCGCCTACCTCCAGGCCAGGCAGGTCAACCTGCTGTACGTCGACACGGCAGCCCAGGCCCCGATGCGCTGGCTGTACCACGCAGACGCCGAGGCCGCGCCGCCTTCTCCTGCGCTGCTGGAGCAGCTGCGTGCTGCAGGCGAACGATCCACCGCGCCCCAGGAATTGTGGCTGGCCGATCAGGACGCGCACCGCTCGCGCCTGTTCATCTTCCTGCGCCTGGACGAGCGCGACGCGGATTCGGGCTGGCTGGGCCTGGAAATCGACAGCCAGGCAGTGGCGCCGGCGCTCGCGGATGCAAGCGCGGGCGAATTCATGATGTTCAACGCTGACGACATGCTGGTGTTCACCAACAGCCCGGGGCCGACACTGGAGCGTTCGCTGCGCCAGCCCGTGGGTGACAACTTTTTCGGCTTCGCCGGCCAGGGCTTGCTGCCTGAGTACCTGGTCATCAGCAAGCCATTGATGTCCTCGGACTGGCAACTGGTCTACGCGATCGACCTGTCCGCCATCCTTGCCGGCCTATGGCAGCAACTGCTAGGAGCCCTGCTGCTCTGCATCCTCAGCATCAGCTTGATACGAGTGCTGATCCAGCGCTTCGACCAGCGTTTCTTCACCCCCACCGTCGAACGCATCCGCGCACTGGTGGAAAGCGAAATGTTCAGCCGTGACGTCATCGAAACCGCCCCCGTCGCCCTCTGCGTGCTGCGCCGCAGCGATGGCCAGGTGGTGCTGGAGAACCACCTGGCCCAGCAGTGGCTGGGTCAGGACCAGGCCCGCAGCCTGCGCAGCGGACAATGGATCGAGCAGGCCTTCGAGCGGCCCGACGGCCAGTGCAGCGACTACTTCGAGAGCGCCGAAGGGCGCCACCTGTACCTGAGCTGCTCACCCACCCGCTACAAGGGCGAGCAGGTGCTGCTGTGCGCGTTCAGCGACATCAGCGCCCGCAAGCAGATCGAGGCCGCGTTGGAAGACGCCCGGCGCGCGGCCGACGCTGCCAACGAAGCGAAGACGCAGTTCCTGGCGACCATGAGTCACGAAATCCGCACGCCGTTATATGGCGTACTGGGCACCCTGGAACTGCTCTCGCGTACCACGCTCGACGTCCAGCAGCGCGATTACCTGAGGGCCATCGAAGGTTCCTCGTCGACCTTGCTGCAGTTGATCTGTGACGTGCTGGACGTGTCGAAGATCGAGGCCGGACAACTGGCCCTCGAACTCAGCGAGTTCAGTGCCCCGAATCTGGTCCGTGAAGTGATCCAGGGCTACAGTGCGGCTGCCACCAGCAAGGGCCTGCAATTCTACAGCTGCCTGGACCCGCGTCTGCCGGAACAGCTGATCGGCGACGTCAACCGGATCCGCCAGATCCTCAACAACCTGCTGAGCAATGCAGTCAAGTTCACCGATTGCGGCCGGGTGGTGCTGCGGGCCAGGTTGCTCAACCGCGACGGCGAAAGGTCCTGCCTGTTGTGGCAGGTTTCGGACACCGGCAAAGGCATCGCCGAACAGGACCAGCCGTTCATCTTCGACCCCTTCTACCAGACCGAAGGTTATACCCAGGCCATCCCCGGTACCGGGCTCGGGCTACCGATTTGCCAGCGCCTGACACAATTGATGAATGGCCATCTGCGCGTGGTCAGCGAATTGGGCCTGGGCAGCAGCTTCAGCCTGACCCTGCCGCTGGAAGTCGCATCTGGCCGTGCTGGTACCCCGTTCAACCTGCTGGCCGAGCGCATCTACGTGGTATCCCCGGTGTACGAACTGGCCGAAGCCATCAGTGGCTGGCTGTGCCGCTGGGGCGCACGGGCCCAGGTCGGCGCACCGGTGCCGGGCAGCGCTTTGGCTGGCGAACTGCTGGTCGAACTGCATCCCGGCAATGTCGAGCGCTGGCTGGTCACCGAATGGTCTGGCCCGCGCATCCTGGCCAGCTCCCAGGACTGCTGGGAGGGGCGGCACGAAGCCGGTCACTGGCAGGTCAACCTCAACGACCTGGCGGCCCTGCACCAGGCCGTCGGCCAGGCCCAGGGCCTGCGCCGCGCCAGGGACCAGGCCGTGCCGCCCCCCTCGACCGAGCCACTGGGGCTGCACGTGCTGGTGGCCGAGGACAACGTCATCAACCAGTTGATCCTGCGTGACCAGCTCGAAGAGCTCGGCTGCAGCGTGGCCTTGGCCTGCGACGGCGAGCAGGCCCTGCAAGCCTGGCAGCGCGAGCCTTTCGACCTGCTGCTGACCGACGTCAACATGCCCGCCATGAACGGTTACGAACTGGCCCGTACCTTGCGCCGGCTGGGCTGCACCCGGCCCATCGTCGGCGCCACCGCCAATGCCTTGCGCGGCGAGGAAGAACTGTGCCTGGCCGCCGGCATGGATCGCTGCCTGATCAAGCCCTTCAATCTGCAAGCCCTGTTCAACTGCCTGGCCCCGTATCGAGGTAGCCGTCTTGAAGCCCTTTAATATCCTGATCGTCGAAGACCACCCGTTTCAGCATATGTACCTGCAACACCTGTTCAGCGAACTGGGCAGCTTCAACCTGGAAGCGGCCCGGGATGGTCAGGAAGCGCTGGAGCGCTTGCGCCAGCGTGACTTCGACCTGGTCCTGACCGACCTGCTGATGCCCGGCATGGACGGTGTGCAGTTCATCCAGCACCTCGCCGGGCTGCGCCACAAGCCGGGCCTGGCGATCATGAGCGCGGCCTCGCGGCGCATGCTGATGGCGGCCAGCCTGGTGGCCAAGAACCTCGGCGTGGACGTGCTCGGGTTGATCTCCAAGCCGGTCGAGCCCAGCGCACTGCGCAGCCTGATCGATCAATTGCAGCTGCACCATCAGACACCAGCCCAGGCCACGGCGACCGCCCCCGAATTCGACCGCCAGACCCTGGTCGATGCCTTGAATAACCGGGCCTTCCAGGCCTGGTTCCAACCCAAGAAGTCCTTGCACAATGGCCGCATCGTCGCGGCCGAGGCGCTGGTGCGCTGGATGCATCCGGAGCAAGGCGTGCTTTTGCCTGGCACCTTCCTGCCAGCGCTCAAAGCCTTCGGCCTGGAGGAACGGCTGCTGTGGGTGATGCTCAAGCAAGCCATGGATGCCCAGGCGCGCTGGCGGGAACGGGGCTATGACATCCCGGTCTCGATCAACCTGCCGACCCACCTGCTGAACAGCCATGACCTGGCCGACCGCCTGCTGGAGTTCGTCCTGCACCACCAGGGCATGCCCGGCAAGCTCTGCTTCGAGTTGATGGAATGCTCCATTCCCGAACAGCTGAGCAACTTCTACGCGGGCGCCTGCCGCCTGCGCATGAAAGGTTTCGGCCTGTCCCAGGACGACTTCGGCAAAGGCTACAGCTCCTACATGAGCCTGGTCTCGACGCCCTTCACCGAGCTCAAGATCGACCGGGCGCTGGTGCAGCGTTGCGATGAAAGCGAGAGCCTGGCCTCGGCCCTGGCCAGCATCGTCGCCCTGGGCCGCAAACTCGGCCTCACGGTGGTGGCCGAAGGGGTCGAGACACCGGAGGAGCTCGAACTGCTGCGCAAGGTCGATTGCAACCAGGTACAGGGCTTTCTGATTTCCCATGCCGTGTCGGCGGAACAGTTCCAGCGCCTGCTGCACAGCGACGGCCCGCCGTCGGCCTACTGACCCGCTGTAACTCACGGCGCCGGCCGGGCATCCAAGGTAATCTACATTGGCTATCGATGCCCCCACGGCCTTGCGGACCCTTGCATGAAACACTACAACGCCCTGCTGGAAAACCTGGCCCGCAGCTCTTTGCGCCTGAACAAAGGCATGACCGTGCTGCTGGGCCTGGCACTGCTGCTGGCCGGCTTCAGCCTGTGGTCGATCGAGCGCCTGGTCGATGAACACAGCGATACGGTCAGCATCCATTTCGCCCGCCTGATGGAAAATATCCAGGAGCAGGAAACCTTCCTCCAGTCCCTCGTACAACGCAGCGCCCAAGGGCAGCTGCTCGACTTCCCTCGTACGCTCGAACCCGTGCTGACGCCTCTGCCCGAAGAAGGGCCGGACATTTACAAGGGCGAGGTTTTCCCGTTCTCCATGCCGTTCAGCCTCAAGCTCGACCGGCGCAATTTCGCTGACGGCGACGTGTCGGAGGTCTACACCCAGGGAGCGAACCTGGCCAGTTTCTACAGCATGTTCTGGTCAGCCTCGCCCTACCGCTCGCCGCAGGTGTTCCTGTTCTCGCCGGATGCCCGTTACGACATCACGGTGCCCGCTGCAGGGCGCGGGCGCGGCAAGCCCGAGGAAGAACCATTCATCGACGTCATCCGCCAGGTCATGGCACGCCAGCCACGCGCCGAGGACTGGCGCCCGGGAGGCGGGATCATCTGGCGCAGTTATGTCGAACAGCCGGACCAGGCCTCCCCGCCGCGCGTGCTGGCGTATGCCAATGTCATCCTGCACCCGGCCAACGCCGACAGCCAGCGCACGCAAGTGGCGTCGCTGGTGGACCTGGCGCAGATCGACGATTTCGAACGCATCATGGACTGGACGGTGTATGACCACTTCAACCTCATCGCCCCATCCGGCAAAGTGCTCATCGGTACGCCTGCCACCCTGGAGGGCGTGCACGAGGGCCTCAACATCAAACCCGAGGGCCTCGTGTTCCGCCTCCACGAACAGGCCAACGGCGGCTGGAGCGCGGTCTACACCGTGACCTACCGGCACTTTTTCCGCTACGCGTTCTGGTCGCTGACCAGTATTGCCGTCACCTTCCTGGTGCTCATCGGGCTGGGCCGGGTGGCAATCCGCTGGTATCAGCGCCAGGTCATCCTGCCGGCACGCGCCGCCCATGAAACCATCGCCGAAAGCGAAGCCTTCAGCCGGGTAGTCATCGATACCGCCCCGACAGGCCTGTGCGTGGTGCGTAACGGCGACCACGAAGTGCTGCTGGAGAACCAGCGGGCGCAGCAATGGCAGGGCACCCAGGAACTGGTCAACACCCTCGCCTCGACGGTGGGCGAGGCCAGCAGCGGCGAACATTACCTGCAGGTCGCAGGTCGCCACCTGCAGGTGGGTTTCGTGTCGACCCGCTACCACGGCGAAGACGTGCGCCTTTACGCATTCAACGACGTAACCCGCCACGTCGAGGACGCCCAGGCGCTGGACGAGGCGCGCCGCGCCGCCGATGCCGCCAACACCGCCAAGACTCTGTTCCTGGCGACCATGAGCCACGAGATCCGCACCCCGCTGTATGGCGTGCTGGGCACCCTCGAGCTGCTCGGCCTGACGCAACTGGATGCTCGCCAACAAGGCTACCTGCACACCATCCAGCGCTCCTCGGCAACCCTGTTCCAGCTGATCAGCGACGTGCTCGACGTGACCAAGATCGAGTCCGGGCAAATGGCGCTCGAGCCGGTAACGTTCTGCCCGCTGGAACTGCTCGAGGACACCGTGCGCACCTATCGCGCCTTCGCCGAGCGCAAGGGCTTGCTGTTGTATGCCTGCCACGACGCCCGCCTGCCGGCCCAAGTGGTGGGCGACCCGATACGCATCCGCCAGATCCTCAACAACCTGCTGAGCAACGCCATCAAGTTCACTGACACCGGCCGGGTGGTGCTGCGTACCCGTGTGCTGACGCTCGACGCCAACCAGGTCAGCCTGCAATTCCAGGTTGCCGATACCGGCATCGGCATTTCCCAGGCGCAGCAGGCCAGGTTGTTCGAATTGTTCTACCAGGTCGCCGACGCCTCCAGCGAGAGCGGTGCAGGCCTGGGCCTGCCGATCTGCGGCTGGCTGGCCGAGATGATGGGCGGCCGGATCAAGGTGGTCAGCGAGCCGGGCCTGGGCAGCAGCTTCTCGCTCACCGTCAGCCTGCCGCTGGCCGAAGGGGCGCTGAGCGACTGCCCGAACCTGGTGCCCGACCCGACCCCGGTGTACGTGCGTGCGCCGATACCGGAACTTGCCCAGCATGGCGTCGACTGGCTGCAGCGCCTGGGCATCGCCGCCACCCTGACGATTCCCCCCCTGGAGCAGGATAACCCCCAGGCCTTGCTGGTCGACCTGCTCGACTGCCCGGATGCTGCCAGCTGGCATGGCCAGCGGATCTGCGCCTGCAGCGACGGCCCGGCCCCCGGCGCATTCATCGACGGCTGCTGGCGGGTAGACCTGCATGACCTGCGCGCCATCGCCCAGGTCATCGCCCTGGTGCGCCAGGGCGGCGTGCCCGATAGACACTATTGTGCGCAGCAGCAACGTGCCGCCCTGCGCCTGCATGTGCTGGTGGCCGAGGACAATCCGATCAACCAGGCGATCCTTCAGGAGCAGCTCGAGGCGCTGGGCTGCACCACGGTCGTCGCGGCCAACGGCGAACAGGCCATGCAACGCTGGCAGCCAGGCCTGTTCGACCTGGTACTGACCGATGTGAACATGCCGTTGATGAATGGCTACGAACTGGCCAGGACCCTGCGCCAGCACGACGCCCGTCTGCCGATCATCGGCGTTACCGCCAATGCCCTGCGCGAAGAGGGCCAGCGCTGCCTCGAGGTGGGCATGAATGCCTGGATGGTCAAACCGTTGAGCCTGCAGGCCTTGCGCAGCCATCTGCTCCGTCTGTGCCGGCCGGTCCTGGCCGATGGGCCCAGCCATGCGCAAGCGGACACCTACCGCACCTCGCCCCTGCCTGCCACCTGCGACACTGTGCAAGTGCCCGCCAGCATGCGCGCGCTGTTCGTCAGCACCATGCACGAGGACCTGCAACAGTTGCGCCTGGCCCTCGTACAACGCGACCATCGGCGTCTTGGCGAGCGCCTGCACGGCGTCGCAGGGGCCCTGGGCGCGGTGCAGGCAAGAGCCCTGTCCGAGCAATGCTGCGCACTTGAGGATGCGCTGGCCAACTCGCCGCTCGACGCTACCCTGACGGCCAAGTTGCGGGAGGTGCTGGACAGGCTGTCGGCCATGCTCGACAGCCTTGCATAGATCAACTACAGCGCTGATAACGCATGGAAACCACCCACTCATCCGCACTGGCTAACGGGTCGTCACTTATGGAAAAACTGAAGGTCATCATCGCCGACGATCACCCCATCGTACTGCTCGGCGTCCGCGAACTGGTCGAACGCGACCCGCGCTTTTGCGTGGTCGGCGAAGCCGTCTGCTCGCAAGGGCTGATCGAACTGCTCGAACGCCAACCCGTGGACATGGTCATTTCCGACTACAACATGCCGGCAGACTCACCCTACGGTGACGGGTTGAAACTGATCGAGTATCTCAAGCGCCACTATCCCGCTGTTCGCATTCTCGTGCTGACCATGATTTCCAACCCACTGATATTCACGCGGTTGCAGGAGCTGGGCGTGGACGGTGTCATCCAGAAGAGCCAACTGCACGGTGAAATCGAGAAGGCCCTGAACGCGGTGGCTCGCAACCGCACCTACCGGGCGCCGGAACCGGCAAGGCATTCGGTGGTGGCCTGTAACACCGCCATCGACCAACGGGTAGAAAACCTGTCGCCCAAGGAATTCGAAATACTGCGCCTGTTCGTGGCCGGCCAAAGTGTCAGCGAAATTGCCCGCAGCCAACACCGAAGTACCAAGACCATCAGTGCGCAGAAAGTTTCCGCCATGCGCAAACTTGAAGTAAACAGCGATCAGGAGTTATTGGCCTATTGCCTTGCGAGGCATATCTTCAATTAACCACGTGTAATTGGCCGACCATTAAGATTCGTCTGATGGGCCAGGGGAACCACCTGACTTATTGTGAGCGTGCATTTAGTTGCAGCACTTACTCACTTTCATGTGGACATTAATATGAATAAATTCTCCCTGGCCGCACTGACCCTCTCGCTGATTACCGCTTCAGCCGGCGCACTGGCTGCCGATCCTACCGGGCCAGTCAAAGGTGGCAGCGGCAAGATTTCCTTCACCGGCGTGATCAACAATGACGCCTGCTCAGTCGACGGCGCCAATGCCGACCGCGTCATTGCCGTGGACATGGGCACCGTCTCGATCAAGGACATGGGCACCGCCGAGAACCCGACCGCAGGCCGCGTGACCGGCAAGGACTTCAACCTCAACGTCAACTGCAACGTCGGCACCAAGGTGTCGATGGTCTTCGATGCCAACAGCGGCGGTTCGGGCCTGGTTACCGGCAAGAAAGTCCTGGCCCTGACCAAAGGCACCGGCACCGCGGCCAACGTCGGCATCGCCCTGCTCGACCCGAACGGCAAACTGATCGACCTGAGCTCGGCCGCCACCGCCAAGATCCAGAGCGAGGTCCACGGCACTGGCGCTGCGGGCGGCGACGCCACCCTGAGCTTCTCTGCAGCCTACGTGACCACCGGCGCCGCCGGCACTGCCACCGCCGGTCGTGGTGACGCCACCCTGCCGTTCATCCTGCAGTACGAGTAATCGATTCGCCGCTGCCCCCCCGCGCGAGGCTGAACAGCCTCGCCACTTCTTCATCCCGCAAGGTACCCCAACCATGTTGCGTCATTCTCTGTATCCCGTTTTCGGGTTGCTGGGCATGCTCGTCGCTGCCCAGGCAACCGCCAGCATCTCCCTGAGCGCTACGCGCGTCGTGTTCGACGGTGCTCACAAGGAAGCCAATGTCATCGTGCGCAATGGCAACCAGGAAGTCCTGGTGCAGTCCTGGGTGGATGCCGGCGACAACGCGCAGGCGCCGTTTGCCATTACCCCTCCCTTGGCCCGGGTGATGCCCAAGCAGGAACAACTGCTGCGCATTCTCTATGAGGGCCAGGGCCTGCCGACCGACCGCGAATCGATGGTCTGGCTGAATGTGCAGGAAATTCCGCAAGCCAGTACCCAAGCCAATACCTTGCAGTTGGCGGTGCGCCAACGCATCAAGATTTTCTTCCGCCCGGCCAGCTTGCCCGGCAATGCCCTGCTGGCACCGGAACAATTGGTCTGGCAAGTGACCCGACACGCCGGGAAGGCACAGCTGAGTGTGAACAACCCCAGCCTGTATCACGTGTCGATGGCCGACATCGAAGTCAAACGCGGTAACCAGAGCGTGTTCAGCGCCGATTCGAGCATGATCGCCCCCGGTGAACAAAAGACCTTCAGCTCGGCACTTTCGCAAGTGGACGGCCCGCTGACCCTCACCTTCAAGAGCATCAACGACTATGGCGCCCAGCATGGCTATTCCGTGCTGCTGAATCCTGCCCAGCCAGGTAGCGCCAAGCCAGCCGAACCCGCCATCAGCTTGTGAACGCATAACGCCCACCTCGAGCGCCCCGGTCGCGTACGGCCACCCCGTGCCCAGCCCGTGCCGGGACATGAAATAGGTTCCTCGTATGTCTTTGTCCATCGCCCCCCGCTCCGTAGACGGTGCCGATGCAGGCACGCGCGCGCTCAATGGCAGCACGCCTCGTCCAGCCTGGAAGCTCAACGCCCTGTCATTGCTGCTGTGCAGCGCTCTGCCCGGCCTCGCGACGGCGCAGGACGATCCCCAGCTGCTGGGCTTCAACACCACCTTTTTGCAAGGTGTGCAATCGGCGGTCGACCTGCAGTTACTGTTGTCGGCCAGCAGCGTGCTGCCGGGCAACTATCGGGTAGACCTGTACAGCAACGAGGTACTGGTGGGCCGGCGTGACATCGACTTCAGCCGCAACCCCCACACCGGGCGCGTAGAACCGTGCCTGACCCTGGAGCTGCTCGAGCAGTTGGGCATCGACATGGACAAGCTCAGGGCACAGGGGCGCCTGGATACCCCGCAGGCCTGCCACGACCTGACCACGCTGATCGACCAGGCCAGCCTGAACTATGACTCAAGTCACCTGCGCCTGTCCGCCAGCATTCCGCAAGTCGCCATGAAGCGCGGCCTGCGCGGCTACGTCGACCCGCAACTGTGGGATGCGGGGGTGCCTGCGGCATTCGTCAACTATCAATTCAACACCAGCCGCAGCGCCGGTGATGCCGACACCCGCATCAACAACAACCTGAGCCTGCGCAACGGCATCAACCTGGGCAGTTGGCGCTTGCGCAACGAGTCGAACTTCAGCAGTGGCACCGGGCGGCCGGACAGCTTCAAGAGCAACCGCAGCTACCTGCAGCACGACGTGACCGCGCTCAAGGGCCAGTTCAGCGCCGGCGACATCTTCAGCGACAGCGACCTGTTCGACAGCGTGCGTTACCGGGGCCTGAAGCTGGCTTCGGACGAAGGCATGCGCGCCGACAGCGAGCGCGGCTACGCACCCGTGGTGCGGGGCGTGGCGCAAACCAGCGCCAGGGTCGAGATCCGCCAGAACAGCTACCTGCTGTACACCGCCAACGTACCGCCCGGCCCGTTCGAGATCAGCGATATCTACCCCAGCGGCTCCAACGGCGACCTGGAAATCACCATCATCGAGGCCGATGGTCGCCGGCGGGTCAGCATGCAGGCGTTCTCCAGCCTGCCGCTGATGGTCCGTGGCGGCCAGGTCAAGTACAGCCTGTCCGCCGGGCGCTACAACAGCAACAGCGAAGGTCTGGCCACGCCGCAGATGCTCAGCACGACGCTGGCCTACGGCCTGACCAACACGGTGACCGGCGTGGTTGGCTTGCAAGCCACCGACGACTACAAGGCACTGGCCGTCGGCAGTGGCCTGAACACGCTGGTGGGCGCATTTTCGCTCGATGTCACCCATTCCTCGAGCAAGGCCCAGGGCCAGACCACCCAGGGCAACAGCCTGCGGGCGCTGTACGCCAAGACCTTCACCGGCACCGATACCAACTTCACCCTGGCCGCCTACCGTTACTCGACCGAGGGCTTCCGCACCCTCACCCAGCATATCGAGGACCTGAGCACCGATGCGGTCAAGCGCAGCGGCAACTCCAAGACCCGCACCGACCTGACCATCAACCAGAGCCTGGGCCGCGACCGCGCATTCGGCAGCCTGTACCTGACCGCCAGCGATCAGCGCTACTGGAACCGCGGCGGTTCGCAGAGCCTGTCCGCCGGCTACGGCAACAACTGGGGCGATATCTCCTACAACCTCGACGTCAGCCGCGCCAGGGAGCTGGGAACCTCAGGCCCTTCGGGGCAGGATACCCAGTTCAACCTGTCGCTATCGTTCCCGCTCGGCAGCCGCGCCCGCGCACCGCGAGCGTTCGTCACCAGCAGCACGCAGAAAGGCAACGAGACCACCCAGGCCGGCATCAACGGCTACCTGTCGGAGACCAGCGACACCTTCTACTCGATCCAGGGCGGCCACAGCCGCACCAGCGGAAGCTCGGCCTCGGCCAACCTGAACACCCGCACCTCGGTCGCTGACATCAACCTGGGCTATAGCCAGGGGCGCGGCTACGATTCGCAGAACCTGAACGTTGCTGGCGCCGTGGTTGCCCACCAGGGCGGTATCAACCTCGGCCAGACCCTCAGCGAAACCTTCGCCCTGGCCGAAGTACCGGGTGTGCAAGGGGCGAAAATCAGCAGCTACAGCGGTGTGGAAACCGGGCGCAATGGCTATGCGGTGATCCCCAGCGCCCAACCCTATCGGGTCAACTGGATCAGCCTGGACACGCGCGACCTGGGTGGCGACATCGAGATCGACAACGCCACCCAGCAGCTGGTGCCGCGCCGCGGCGCCGTTGTGCTTGCCCGTTACACCGGCAAGAGCGGGCGTCGGGTGCAGTTCGAGCTGTTCGACGAACGCGGCCAGTTGCTGCCGTTCGGGGCATCGGTCGAAGATGCCGAAGGCCACCAGCTGGCGATTTCCGACCCAAGCGGCAAGGCCTTGGTGCTGCTGGACCAGGACCAGGGTAGCCTGACCATCAAGTGGGGTGAGCGCCAGTGCACGGCACCTTACGACCTGCCGGAACGGGACAAGGCAGTCAACTACGAGCGCCAGCGCCTGCTCTGCCAACCGTGATACCCGCTCTGTTACGCAGCAGAGAATGCGCCTAAGTGCCTGGCAGCTTTGGTATGATCCAGTCGCGATACTGCAAACACGGTGCAACAGGGACTCCAGAACTGATGAATCAGGCTGCGTCATGTCCTTGATTTCTTCACGGCCGGCTCATTTTTAGGTGAAAGCTGAAGTTTGATGCGAAAACTCCTGGCAAGCGCCCTGGCGCTGGTGATGATCGCCGCCCTCTGCGGCTACGGCTTCTGGACCCAGCAGCGGCCGGAAGGCCACTACCTGTCCGACCTGCGCATCGAACTGGCGTTGAACCATGGCGTACCGGGCGAGCACGGCAACCTGCTCGGCGTCGAGCCACTGCTGTACCCGGGGGATTACCAGAACCTGCAACGCCTGCACCGCAAGCTCGCGGCCTACCTGGAACAGGCCCGCGCCGAAGGCCTGGTTGGCCCGCGCACGGTGGTGGTGCTGCCCGAGCACATTGGTACCTGGCTGTGGGCACGCGGCGAAAAGAACGAGCTCTACCAGGTCACGCAAAGCCGCGAAGCCCTGCAATGGCTGGAGCTGAGCAACCCGCTGCGCTATGGCCTGGCCATGCTCGGTGCCGAAGGCGACGACTGGCGCGCCGACGCACACCTGCGCATGAAAGCCGAGCAGATGGCCGCGGACTACCAGCAACTGTTCGGCGGCCTGGCCAAGGAATTCAACGTAACCCTGGTGGCCGGCTCCATCGTGCTGCCCGCGCCCTATGTGAAACAGGGTGTATTGCATGCCGGCAGCGGCCCGCTGTTCAACAGCAGCATGGTGTTCGCTGGCGATGGCTCGCTGCTGGGCCAGCCACAGCGTCAACAGTTCCCCGACAGCGAAATGCGCCGCTATGTGCACGATGGCCGCCAGCACCCCTTGCAGGTCGTGCAAACCCCTGCCGGGCGCCTGGGCGTGCTGGTGGGCAGCGACAGCTGGTACCCGGAAAACCACCAGCAACTGGCACAACAGGCGGTACAACTGATCGCCAACCCGGTGTTCCTCAGCGGCAAGGGCAGCTGGCAAGCGCCCTGGCGCGGCAATCGCCATCAGGATGCCAGCGCCAGGTTGCCCTTGCAGCGCGGCGAAGTCAGCGAACAGGCTGCCTGGCAGCAACTGACCAAGGCCGTCGGTGCCGATGTCAGCAGCATGAGCGTGTTCATGCGTGGGCAATTCTGGGAACAGGGCAGCGACGGCCAGGGCTTTGCGCACCAGGCTGGCGAACTGCTGGCGGGAACGCCCAGCCCTGGCGCCCGCCTGCTGAACCTGTGGCTGTAGGCCGATGGCCCGCCCCCGTGTGCGCCTGGGCGACCTTTCGGTCGGCTTTGTCCAGCCGCTGAGCGAGGCCCTGCGCGAGCTTGGCCACGACCCGCAGCCACTGTTGCAGCGCTATGGCCTGGACGCGGCACGCCTGGGCGAGGCCAACGCACGCTTGTCGATACCGCGCTATATGCACCTGGGGAACGCCGCCATCGAACTCTGCGGTGAGGCTGCGCTGGGCCTGCACATGGGGCGCCTGAGCCGCCTGGCGCAGGCCGGGCTGGCCGGGGTCACGGCAGCCCAGGCGCCCAGCGTGGGCGAGGCGGCGCGTACCCTGCTGCGCTTCGAGCCGTTGTATGCAGCCAACTACCGTGGCCATTCCACGTTCCATGAAGATGCCCACGGCGCCTGGCTGCGCTTCTACTCGATCAGCCCCTACAACGCCTATAACCGCTTTGTCGTCGATTCCCTGCTCGCGGGCTGGTTGGCCCAGCTGAGCGACCTTGCCGGCACACCGGTGCAGGCCGAACGCCTGGAAATCGAATTTGCCGCCCCCGCCTACGCCGAGCGTTACCAGCCGTTGTGCGCTACACCCGTGCAATTTGCCGCCGAAAGCAATCAGCTGCGCCTGAGCCGCGCCACGCTGCAGCTGGCCAACCCGCGGCATTGCCCAAGCACCTGGCAGCACCTGCTGCAGTTGTGCGAGGCGGAAATGCAGCAACGCACCCGCGTACGCAGCCTGGGTGAGCGCATCAGCCACTTGCTGGGCCCTTTGCTCAATGGCGGTCGCGAACCGGACCTGGAAGAAGTGGCGCGCCACCTACAGCTGCCGACCTGGACCTTGCGCCGCAAGCTGGCCGAGGAAGGCACCCGTTTTCGCGACCTGCTCAACGAAACACGGCGCGATCTGGCCGAGACCTACATCCGCGATACGGAACTGGCCTTTGGCGAGATCGCCTATCTGTTGGGGTTTGCGTCGGCCGAGGCCTTCCAGCGCGCGTTCAAGCGCTGGACGGGCCTTACACCGGGGGAGTTCCGCCGCAGCCAGCGGCGGGTGGGCTAGAGCTCGGTGGCGTCGTCGGCCGGTTCCGGAGTGTCCAGTTCATAAGCCTGGTATTCGAGAAGTTCTTCCTGGTATTCATCCATAACCCTGCGTCCTCTCATCTCATGATCTTTATCGGTGTCGCCTTCAACCTAAGCAGGTGGAGTGAAGGAATGATGACAAGCTTATGAGTGGTAAACGTAGCAGGTGTTCAGGAAGTTATCACCGAGTGCCTGTAACAGGGGATGTGTTCGCCCTGTGCCGGCCTCTTCGCGGGCTTGCCCGCTCCCACAGGATCTCCATAGGCTCTGAAACTTGCGCATTACCTGTGGGAGGCCGGTACAGGCTAAAAATCAGAGGGCGGGCGACGCGGCCTCGGCAGGCCGGGCTTCCTGCTGCACCTCGATCGGTGCCGCCTCCGCCGGCGGCGCCACCGGCTGCGAGCCCTGGCTGTCATCCACCACCGGTGCCGCTACGGCCTCATCGGCTGGGGTAACGGCAGCCGGGGCTGGCGCCGCTTCCACCAAGGGTGCCGCTGCCGGGGCTGGTGCCACCGGTGCCGCCGCAGCCTGCTCCGGCAGCCCCAGGGCAGGCGCGGGCGCTTCGGCCTTCGGCGCGGGCTCCTCGACCTTGGCCTTGTTTTTCTGCTGTGGCTTGGGCTTGGGCAGGTAGCTCTCCACCAGGGCGAAATAGCGGTCATAGAACTGCGCCGCCGTCACGGTCTCGCTGGCCACCTTGACCATCGAGTCGTCGCTGGAGCCGATTGGCATCGACACCGACCCCAGCACCCCCACGCCCAGGCTGGCGGAGGTATTGGACTTTTTCAGCGCGTAGCGGTCCTGCAAGGCGTTGGCGAACATGGTTGAGCGCTGCTCGTCGCTCACGTCGGGTGCACAGGTGACGTTGAAGCTGATCTGCAGGTGGTTCTCGCTGTTCTGCTGGAAGCTCTTGTTACCCACCACCTGGTTGGCGCCGCTGCTGGTGATGATGTAGCCCTGGCTGAGCAAGGCGCGCCGGGCGGCCTCGCAGGAGCCGGCATCGCTCACCGGGAAGCTGCGCGAGAAGGTACCCGAGTCATCGAAGTTCTCATGCTCGTAGACGGCGGCTTTTTTCGAGGAACAACCGGTCACGCCCGCCAGCACCAGGGCCAGCCCGAGCGCACCAAAGACGGTAGATCTGGTCATTGCGTATTCCGGGTAAGTCAGAAAGGTGCCTATTGTGCAACACAGCAGGCAGGCACAGGAACCGTTGATCGGTGAAGAGTCTGTCAGGATCGTGTAAATCTGGATCAAGGGCGGAATTGCCCAGGCGACATAACGAAAAAAGCGACCCTAAGGTCGCTTTCTCGTGGCTTCGAGGCGTTCAAGGGGCCTCGAGGCGAAGATGGCGCAGCGGACGGGACTCGAACCCGCGACCCCCGGCGTGACAGGCCGGTATTCTAACCGACTGAACTACCGCTGCGTATCATTCAGGCTTTCGCCCGATTGAAACCTGGGTCTACCCTTCCGGCGCGCTGGCCTCAGGGCAGGCACAAAAAAAGCGATAACGTGATCGCTTCTTTTGTGTTTGCTTCAAGGTGTTCAAGGACCTTGAAACGAAGATGGCGCAGCGGACGGGACTCGAACCCGCGACCCCCGGCGTGACAGGCCGGTATTCTAACCGACTGAACTACCGCTGCGTATCGTTCAGGCTTGCGCCCGATTGAAACTGGGATCAGCCCAAGGTGTTTTGCCTTGTGGCTTCAGACCGGTGCCAGGCACCCGTCTGTTACTGAAAAATGGCGCAGCGGACGGGACTCGAACCCGCGACCCCCGGCGTGACAGGCCGGTATTCTAACCGACTGAACTACCGCTGCGCAGTGCGTTCCTCTCTGGCTATCGGCTTCTTGCGAAACCTGAAGCACCAGGAACATCTCAGGAAGTGGTGGGTGATGACGGGATCGAACCGCCGACCCTCTGCTTGTAAGGCAGATGCTCTCCCGGCTGAGCTAATCACCCTCGCGATGTTGCTTGTTGCGTTTGCTTCGCTGAGGCCGCGAAATTTACGCAGGTGGCGAAGCTAAGTCAATAGCCCCATTGAATTTTTTTCAAAAAAGACAAATCGGGTTTGGGCATATGGCCCTATCGCCGGCAAGCCAGCTCCCACAGGTTCGCGTCAGGTTTTGAAATCTGTGCAGTACCTGTGAGAGCGGGCGTGTCCGCGAAGAGGTACAGGATAAGCAGAATGCTCAGGCGTAGATCATCTTGCGGGTCATGCCGCCATCGACCACGAACTCCTGGCCGGTGACGAACGCTGCCTGGCGCGACAGCAGCCAGGCCACCATGGCCGCCACGTCTTCCACCGTCCCTACCCTGCCCGTCGGGTGCTGGGCATGGTCCGCCTCGGTCAACGGCTCGGCACGGCGCTGCGAAGGATCACGGGCATCGATCCAGCCCGGGCTCACCGCATTGACGCGGATCTCCGGGCCCAGGCTCATGGCCAGGGCATGGGTCAAGGCCACCAGGCCGCCCTTGCTCGCCGCGTAGGCCTCGGTATCGGGCTCGGACTGCCGCGCCCGGGTGGAGGTGAGGTTGACGATCGCCCCGTTGTGCGCACGCAGGTACGGTGCACAATGCTTGGCCAGCAACATCGGGCCGTTGAGGTTGACCGCCATTACCCGGTTCCACTGCGCCAGGCTCAGGCTTTCCAGGGTCTGGTTATGCGGGTTGGCGATGGCTGCGTTACACACCAGCGCGTCCAGGCGGCCAAACTGCCCCAGCACCTCGGACACCCCGGCGCTGACCTGGGCCTCGTCGGCAACGTCCATGGTGATGAACCAGGCATTGTCACCCAGGGCCTTGGCCACCTTGGCACCACGCTGGCGATCAAGATCACTGAGCACCACCTGCCAGCCTTCGCAGATCAGCCAGGCGGCAATGCCCAGGCCAATGCCGCGCGCGGCACCAGTGACCAGGGCAACCCGGCCGTTGTGGCCGGGCGCAGCGCCGCCGATCTCGATCACAGTGCCGCCAGCCCGCGCGCCAGGTCGGCCTGCAGGTCAGCGACGTCTTCCAGGCCCACGGCAACGCGGATCAGGCTGTCGCGGATACCCGCGGCTTCACGCTCCTGCGGCGTCAGGCGGCCGTGGGAGGTGGTAGCCGGGTGGGCGATGGTGGTCTTGCTGTCACCCAGGTTGGTGGTGATGGAAATCACCCGGGTAGCGTCGATGAAGCGCCAGGCGCCCTCTTTGCCACCCTTGACCTCGAAGCTGACCACCGCACCAAAGCCACTCATCTGACGCTTGGCCAGTTCGTGCTGCGGGTGGCTTGGCAGGCCGGCGTAATGCACCTTCTCCACGCCCTCCTGCTGCTCCAGCCATTCGGCCAGTACCTGGGCGCTTTCGCAGTGCGCACGCATGCGCAGGCGCAGGGTTTCCAGGCCCTTGGTGAAGATCCAGGCGTTGAACGGGCTGAGAGTCGGCCCTGCGGTGCGCAGGAAGCCCACCACTTCCTTCATCTGCTCGGCACGGCCGGCAACCACGCCACCCATGCAGCGGCCCTGGCCGTCGATGAACTTGGTGGCCGAGTGGAACACGATGTCGGCCCCCAGCTTCAGCGGCTGCTGCAGCGCCGGGGTGCTGAAGCAGTTGTCCACCACCAGCATGGCACCGTGGGCATGGGCGATTTCGCTGAGCGCGGTGATATCGACCAATTCGGCCAGCGGGTTGGACGGCGATTCGACGATCAGCAGCCTGGTATTGGCCTTGATGGCCTTTTCCCAGCCGGCGAGGTCGACCAGCGGCACGTAGTCCACCTGCACGCCAAAGCGCTTGAAGTACTTCTCGAACAGGCTGATGGTCGAGCCGAACACGCTCTGCGACACCAGCACATGGTCACCGGCACTGCACAGCGACATCACCACGGCGAGGATCGCCGCCATGCCGGTGGAGGTGCCCACGGCCTGCTCGGCGCCTTCCATGGCTGCCAGGCGCTCCTCGAAGGCACGCACAGACGGGTTGGTGTAGCGCGAATAGACGTTGCCCGGCGTTTCGCCGGCAAAGCGTGCGGCCGCATCGGCCGCCGTGCGGAACACATAGCTGGAGGTCAGGAACAGCGCTTCGCTGTGCTCGGCCTCCGGTGTACGGTTTTGACCGGCGCGCACCGCCAGGGTGTCGAAACCGACACCCTCGAGGTCACTGTCCAGTCGCCCGGCATCCCATTGATCCGTCATGCCGTCGCTCCCGAAATCAGTTGTTGTAGAGGTCGATGATCGCGCTGACCGCCTGGTTCTTGACCTTGGCCAGGTCGTTACGCGCCTGCTCGATGCGGTCGAGGTAGGCTTCGTCGATATCGCCGGTGACGTACTCACCGTTGAATACCGCGCAATCGAAGTGGTCGATCTTGATCTTGCCGCCACCGACCGAGTCGATCAGGTCCGGCAGGTCCTGGTAGACCAGCCAGTCGGCGCCAATCAACTCGGCCACTTGTTCGGTGGTACGGTTGTGGGCGATCAGTTCGTGAACACTCGGCATGTCGATGCCGTAGACGTTGGGGTAGCGCACCGCAGGGGCTGCGGAGCAGAAGTAGACGTTCTTGGCGCCGGCTTCGCGGGCCATCTGGATGATCTGCTTGCAGGTGGTGCCGCGCACGATCGAGTCGTCCACCAGCATCACGTTCTTGCCGCGGAACTCCAGCTCGATGGCGTTGAGCTTCTGGCGTACCGATTTCTTGCGCGCGGCCTGGCCGGGCATGATGAAGGTACGGCCGATGTAGCGGTTCTTGACGAAACCTTCGCGGAACTTCACGCCCAGGCGGTTGGCCAGCTCCAGGGCCGCAGTGCGGCTGGTGTCCGGGATCGGGATGACCACGTCGATATCGTGCTCAGGGCGCTCGCGCATGATCTTGTCGGCCAGTTTTTCACCCATGCGCAGACGGGCCTTGTACACCGACACGCCATCCATGATCGAGTCCGGGCGGGCCAGGTAGACATGCTCGAAGATGCACGGTTGCAGCTTAGGCGCTTCGGCGCACTGCTTGGTGTACAGCTGGCCTTCTTCGGTGATGTACACCGCTTCGCCCGGCGCCAGGTCGCGGATCAGGGTGAAGCCGAGCACGTCCAGGGCCACGCTTTCCGAGGCGATCATGTATTCCACGCCTTCGTCGGTGTGACGCTGGCCGAACACTACCGGGCGGATGCCGTTGGGGTCACGGAAGCCGACGATGCCGTAGCCGGTGATCATCGCCACCACGGCGTAACCACCGACGCAACGGCTGTGCACGTGGGAAACCGCGGCGAACACGTCTTCTTCGGTCGGCTGCAGCTTGCCACGCACCGCCAGCTCGTGGGCGAACACGTTCAGCAGCACTTCCGAATCGGAGTTGGTGTTGACGTGGCGCAGGTCGGATTCGTAGATTTCCTTGGCCAGCTGCTCGACGTTGGTCAGATTGCCGTTGTGCGCCAGGGTGATGCCGTACGGCGAGTTGACGTAGAACGGCTGGGCCTCGGCCGAGGTCGAGCTGCCCGCAGTCGGGTAGCGCACGTGGCCAATGCCGATGCTGCCGACCAGGCGCTGCATGTGGCGCTGCTGGAACACGTCGCGCACCAGGCCATTATCCTTGCGCAGGAACAACCGGCCGTCATGGCTGGTCACGATACCGGCAGCGTCCTGGCCGCGGTGCTGGAGGACCGTAAGCGCGTCATACAGCGCCTGATTGACGTTCGACTTACCGACGATACCGACGATGCCACACATGCGACGCAACCCCTACTTTGACGAAACTTGAGTGAATAGCGCTCAGGGCTTTGCCGGCCCGAGCAACTGTTCCTTGAACGGAAGATCAGCCGGAGTGCCGATCAGCCCACTGGGTGTCCACTGGCCGGTAAAACCCAGGATCAGGTTTTTCGACCAGTCGGCGACCAAGAGAAATTGTGGTATCAGGCGTGATTCCTGCCACCAGGTGTCTTGTTGAACCGGCCCCAGGCTGATCAGCCCGATGGCCACCACCACCAGCAAGGCGCCACGGGCAGCGCCGAAGGCCATGCCCAGGAAACGATCGGTGCCGGACAGCCCGGTCACGCGGATCAGCTCGCCGATGAGGAAGTTGAGCATGGCCCCCACCAGCAAGGTGGCGACGAAAAGAATGGCGCAGCCGGCGATGACGCGCATCGACGGCGTCTGGATGTAGCTTTCAAGATACACCGAGAGCGAACCGCCGAACATCCAGGCAACCGCACCGGCAATGATCCAGATGAGCAAGGACAAGGCTTCCTTGACGAAGCCGCGCTTGAGACTGATCAGTGTGGAGACGGCGATGATCGCGATGATCGCCCAATCAACCAAGGTAAATGCCACGGTGCTGCCTGCAGACGTTTGAGGCGGCGCATTTTACCAGAGCGGTGGGGGGTTGGGTAAGCGGAATGTCAGGTGATTAGCGCCACCCGGGCTTACACGATTCTTGTGGGAGCGGCCTTGTGTCGCGAAAGGGCCGCAAAGCGGCCCCGGCGATTCCGGCTGTGTCGCTGAAACCCTGGGGCCGCTCCGCGCCCCTTTCGCGACACAAGGCCGCTCCCACATGGACCGCGCCGCTGCAAGCCCCATACTGAACCTGTGGGAGCGGGTTTACCCGCGAATGGGCGGCAAAGCCGACCGGGTATCAGCTGCGTTCGGGCTGGAAGCGCACCACGAAGCCCTTGAGGCTGTTCTGGCGATTGATCGCGTCACGCACGCGCTCGGCCTCGGCGCGCTCGATCAGCGGCCCCACGTACACCCGGTTCATGCCACCCGCCGAGCGGATGTAGGCGTTGTAACCCTGGCTGCGCAAGGTTTGCTGGAGCTTTTCGGCCCCGGCACGGTTGGACAGGCTGGCCAACTGGATCGACCAGCTGACCGGCAGGCCATTGACGTCGATCTTCGACGGTGCTGCTGGCGCGGCCGGCTTGGCTGCCTGAGGCTCAACCTTGGCCACGGGCGCCTGCGGCTTGGCGGGCTGGGGCTGAGGCTGCGCCTGTGCCTGCACCTGAGGCTGGGTCTGCGGCGACGGTGTAATCGGCTGGCTGGGCGCGCTCGCCGGCGCAGTGGACTCGTCCACCACCACCGGTGCCTGTTGCGGCTCTTCGGGAATGACCTGCGGCTCCGGCACGGCGACCGGCTCCACCTTCACTTCCGGCAGGCTTGGCATGGCCGGTGCCTGCGGGGCCTCGACATGCACCTGGCGCATCTCGTCCTCGCGGGTAAACAGCATCGGCAGGAAGATAACCGCCAGCGCCACCAGCACCAACGCACCCACCATGCGCTGTTTCATCCCTTTATCCAGCACTGCCATCTACTCCACCCTCCTGGGCGTGCCGCTCCAGCCATTCCAGTGCCTGGGCAACACAGAAAAACGAACCGAACAGCAAGACCTGGTCATCCACCGTCGCCTGCGCGCACTGCCCTTCAAGGGCGGCGTCGACGCTGGCATAAGACTTCACCGCGGCGCCGACGTTCGTCAAGGCCGCGACCAGCTCCGCAGCCGGGCGGCTGCGCGGGGTATCCAGTGGCGCCACCGCCCAGTCGTCGACCAGGCCCTGCAGCGGCGCGACAACGCCGTCCAGGTCCTTGTCGGCGAGCAGGCCGAACACCGCCAGGCGGCGCCCCTTGAGCGGCCGGGCAGCCAGGCGACGGGCCAGGTAATCGGCGGCATGCGGGTTGTGCCCGACATCCAGCAACAGTTCCACCGGCTTGCCTTGCCAGCTCAGCAGGCGTCGATCGAGGCGGCCGGTGATGCGGGTAGCCAACAGCGCCTGGCGAATCTGCCCGGCGTCCCAGGGCAAGCCCATCAGCAGGTAGGCCTGCAAGGCCAGCGTGGCGTTTTCCATGGGCAGGTCGAGCAACGGCAGGTTGCGCAGCTCTACCTGCGCGCCATCCGCTGCAGTACCACGCCAGCTCCACCTGCCATCGGCGCTGGCCAGGTCGAAGTCACGCCCGCGCAGGAACAGCGGCGCGGCCAGTTCGGTAGCCTTGTCCAGCAACGGCTGTGGCGGATCGAGGTCACCGCACAGTGCCGGCTTGCCCTGACGGAAGATGCCGGCCTTCTCGAAGGCCACCAGTTCGCGGGTATCACCCAGGTAATCGACATGGTCGACGCCGATGCTGGTCACCAGGGCCAGGTCGGCATCCACCACGTTCACGGTGTCCAGGCGGCCACCAAGGCCCACTTCCAGGACCACGGCATCCAGTTGCGACTGGTAGAACAACCAGAACGCGGCCAGGGTGCCCATCTCGAAGTAGGTCAGGGAAATTTCGCCCCGTGCCGCCTCGACGGCGGCGAAGGCTTCGCACAGGCGCTCGTCGCTGGCCTCTTGGCCATCGATGAGCACCCGCTCGTTGTAACGCAACAGGTGCGGCGAGCTGTACACGCCCACCTTGAGCCCCTGGGCACGCAGCAGCGAGGCCACGAAGGCGCAGGTCGAGCCCTTGCCGTTGGTGCCGGTCACTGTCACCACGCGTGGCGCCAGCTTGCCCAGCGCCAACCGGGCAAGCACCTTCTGCGACCGCTCCAGGCCCATGTCGATGGCCGAGGGGTGCAACTGCTCGAGGTAGGCGAGCCATTCGCCCAGGGATCGTTGTTTCATCACGCGACGGCAGCCGCCTCACGCGCTTGCGCCGGGGTTTCCTGGCCGGTCATCTGCGCCAGCAGGCGGGCCAGACGCGGGCGCAGTTCGCCACGGGAGATGATCAGGTCGATGGCGCCGTGCTCCAGCAGGAACTCGCTGCGCTGGAAGCCTTCCGGCAGCTTCTCGCGCACGGTCTGCTCGATCACGCGCGGGCCGGCGAAGCCGATCAGTGCCTTCGGCTCGCCGACAATCACGTCACCGAGCATCGCCAGGCTGGCGGAAACACCACCGTACACCGGGTCGGTCAGTACCGAAATGAACGGGATGCCTTCTTCGCGCAGGCGTGCCAGCACGGCCGAGGTCTTGGCCATCTGCATCAGCGAGATCAGCGCTTCCTGCATGCGCGCACCGCCCGAAGCGGAGAAGCACACCATCGGGCAGCGGTGCTCCAGGGCGTAGTTGGCCGCGCGCACGAAGCGCTCGCCGACGATGGCGCCCATGGAACCGCCCATGAAGGAGAACTCGAAGGCGCTGACCACGATCGGCATGCCCATCAAGGTGCCGCTCATGGAGATCAGGGCGTCCTTCTCGCCGGTCTGCTTCTGCGCGGCAGTCAGGCGGTCCTTGTACTTCTTGCCATCACGGAATTTCAGACGGTCGACCGGCTCCAGGTCGGCGCCCAGTTCGGCACGGCCATCGGCGTCGAGGAAGATGTCGATGCGCGCACGTGCGCCGATGCGCATGTGGTGGTTGCACTTGGGGCAGACATCCAGGGTCTTTTCCAGCTCCGGACGATACAGCACGGCCTCGCAGGCCGGGCACTTGTGCCACAGGCCTTCAGGCACCGAGCTCTTCTTCACCTCGGAACGCATGATCGAAGGGATCAGTTTGTCGACTAACCAGTTGCTCATGCTTTCTTTCTCCAGTATTGGCAGGCGGGGCCCGGTGTCGCCGGCCCTGCCCTGCCCTTGAGCTCAATATCTTTCATGAAACGATGATGGACTGGCCGCAGGGACTTCCCGCGCGCCACCCCACCGCTAATGTGTTGTGTTGCCGCCACAGGCACAGGCGGCTGCCCTGCAGGGCTGCGAAAGCTATGGACGATGGCGCGCAGCCAGCCGTCACATCTGCCATCACGCCTGTTTCACAGCACGCATGAAGGCCTCGATCTTCGTCGCGTCCTTGATGCCCTTGGCTTGCTCCACGCCGCCACTGACATCCACCGCGTACGGCCGCACCTGGGCGATGGCCTGGCCGACATTGTCGGCAGACAGCCCGCCCGCCAGGATGATCGGCTTGCTCAGGCGCGCCGGCACCAGCGACCAGTCGAACGCTTCACCGGTGCCTCCGGGTACGCCCGGCACATAGGTATCCAGCAGAATGCCGCGGGCACCGGCGTAAAGCTGGCAGGCCGTCTCCAGGTCGTCGCCCGGGCGCACGCGCAGGGCCTTGATCCAAGGGCGGTGGTAGCCTTCGCAGTCCTGCGGGGTTTCGTCGCCGTGGAACTGTAGCAGGTCCAGCGGAACCACTTCGAGGATCTCGTTCAGTTCGCAGCGCGAAGCATTGACGAACAACCCGACCGTGGTCACGAACGGCGGCAGCTCGGCGATGATCGCCCGCGCCTGGCGCACATCCACGGCGCGCGGGCTCTTGGCATAGAAGACGAAGCCGATGGCATCGGCCCCCGCTTCGGCAGCGGCCAGTGCGTCTTCGATGCGGGTAATCCCGCAGATCTTGCTGCGAACATTGCTCATGGACAGCGAACCCTGCTTGTTACGGTGAAAGGCCGGATGTTAGCAAATGACTTTTCGCCCGTCAGTCTGCCAATGCCTCGTAGCCGGTCAAAAAGTGTGGGCCGATGTAACGCTTGGGCAGCGCGTACGCTTCGGGGTATTCCACCTGCACCAGGTAAAGCCCGTACGGGTGCGCCGTGACCCCGCCTTCGCGGCGGTTGCGTCCCTCGAGCACTTCGCGTGCCCAGGTGACCGGGCGCTCTCCGGCACCAATGGTCATCAGCACACCGGCAATGTTGCGCACCATGTGGTGCAGGAACGCCGTGGCGCGCACGTCCAGCACGATCATCTGGCCATGGCGGGTAACGCGCAGGTGGTAGATGTGCTTGATCGGCGACTTGGCCTGGCACTGGCTGGCGCGGAAGGCACTGAAGTCATGGGTGCCAAGCAGGTACTGGGCGGCTTCGGCCATGCGCTCGACATCCAGCGGGCGGTGGTTCCAGGTGACCTCCTCGGCCAGGTGCGCCGGGCGGATCGGGTCGTTGTAGATGACGTAGCGGTAACGCCGTGCACAGGCCTTGAAGCGGGCATGGAAGTCGCCCGGCATCGGCCGCGACCAGACCACGCTGATGTCATGGGGCAGGTTGAAGTTGGTGCCCATGGTCCAGGCGCGTTCGTCGCGCACGGCGCGGGTGTCGAAGTGCACGATCTGCCCGCAGCCATGCACGCCGGCGTCGGTGCGCCCGGCGCAAATGACCGAGATCGGCTCGTTGGCCACCTTGGACAGCGCTTGCTCCAGGGCCTGCTGGACACTGGGCACGCCACTGGCCTGGCGCTGCCAGCCACGGTAGCGCGCACCTTTGTATTCCACGCCCAGGGCGATGCGGGAGTAGCCTTCGGCCGCGGACTCGGCGGCGGCGGTGTCGATGATGTCCAAGAGCATGAAACCTGTGGGGGTGTACGGAATGGCGGGGATTATAACGACAACGGCAGCCGTGTAGGGCTGCCGCTGAATGTGTATCGCGCTTGAGGGCCTCTTCGCGGGCATGCCCGCTCCCACAGGTTACTCACAAGGCCTGAACCTGTGGAATAACTGTGGGAGCGGGCGCGCCCGCGAAGAGGCCTGCGCAGGCAACCTCAAACCAGGCGGGAAAGCATGTCCTCGGCTTCCTGGCGCTGGCTGTCGTCGCCATCCTTGACCACTTCATCGAGAATGTCGCGCGCCCCCTGGTTGTCGCCCATGTCGATATAGGCGCGGGCCAGGTCAAGCTTGGTGGCCACTTCGTCGCTGCCGGAGAAGAAATCGAAGTCCAGGTCGTCCAGTGGCTCAGGCTCGGGCTGGGCAACTGCGTCTTCGCTGGTAAAGTGCGGCTCCAGCGAAGGCGTTTCGAGGCTTTGCGACAGCTTGTCCAGTTCGGCGTTGACGTCGCTCAGCTCCGAAGCAAAGCTCTTGGCCGCCGGCGAATCGTCTTCCAGCGACAACGACAGGTCGAAGTCGGACGGAAGGTCGAACTCGGAAAGCGGGTCGAACGCCGGCTCGCTGTCGAAGGCTGCCAGCTCGGCAGCGACATCCACCGGGGTTTCGTCGACCGCAGCCGGGGCGGCCGGGGCAACCGGTTCGCTGATATCGAGGTCGAAATCGGACAGGTCCACCGCGGGCTGTGGCTCGGCCTGGGCCAGCATGGCCTCGAAATCGGCGTCGGCGTCGGCCTGCAGCTCGGCATCCAGGGCAAACGGCTGTTCTTCTGGCTCAGCAGCTTCCAGCACGGGCTCATCCAGTACCGGCTCTTCAAATGCAGGCTGCGGCGTCACCGGCTCGTCCAGCAGCGGCGCTGCCAGCGGGTCTTCCTCGGCCAGGTCGTCGCCCAGGCTCAGGTCGAAGGCACTGTCCAGGTCCTGCTCGTCCAGGCCCGCCGCATCGAGGGTCGGCAGTTCGTCGAAGGCATCCAGCTCAGCGCCCAACTCACCGTCGGGCTCGCGCTCTGGCGCAGACTCCGCTTGCGCGACGGCCTGCGGTTCAACTGCCACCTCCGGCTCGGACGCCAGCACTTCTTCGGGCGCGACATCGGCACTCACCGGCGTTTCGGGCTGATCCAGCAGCAGTTCCTGCACGTACTGTTCATCCATCTCGGCAGCCAGGGCCGCCGCGCCCAAGCCGGCAGCGGCCAGCCCGAGCATGGCCGGATAGCGCTCTTTCAGCCCGGCAACCGCAGCACTGTTCTGCTCGCTGGCTGGCAGCTTGCGCTCCTGCTCAACGAACGCGCTCTGGTCACCCTGGCGGGCGTATATATCCATCAGTTTCAGGCGCAGGTCGTCACGCTGCGGCGCGGCGGCCACGGCAGGCTCCAGCAGATCGGTAGCGCGGTTCAGGCGGCCTTCGGCCACACATTGCCCGACCTCTGCCAGCAGTGCAGCGTAGGGGTCGGCTTGCGGTTCAGGCTGTGCTTCGACGGTGGGTGCCGCCGGTTTTTCCGCGGCGGCTGCGGCGGCAGCCGAAGCGGCGACCACGGCCGGAGACAGGGTCACGCTCGGGGCCGAAACCTCGACGCCATCAAGGCTCGCGCTATCGCTGTCGAAGCCCGCGCCCTGCTCTTCTTCGAGCGCCCGCGCCATGCGCAGGTGCTTTTCAGCCTCCTGCTGCGCCTTGCGCTTGCGCGCCAGCAGCAACAGCAGAAGCAGCAGCACGAGGAAGGCACTACCGGCGATCAGCCCAAGCAGCAGGGGGTTGCCCAGAATGTCGTCGACCACGTTACCGGCAGGTGCAGCCTTGGCGGCTGGCATCGGTTTGGGTGCGGTATCGACGGCAGCAGGCGCAGGCTTGACCACCGGTTGCGCCGGGGCGGCCGCGCCTTGGGCTTCAAGCCGGGCCAGCTGGTTGTTCTTCAGCTCGATCAGACGCTGCAGCTTGTCCAGCTGGCTCTGCAGGTCGGCCATGCGGCTCTTGAGTTCTTCGTTGTCACGACGGCTGGTGTCCAGGCTTTCCTGGGCCACCGCCAGCTTGTCGTTGAGGGCCTTGGCCTGGTCGGCACCGGCCTGGTTGCCCGGGCTGACCAGGCGCAGGTTGTCGCCCTGGGCGATGCGCGCCGGCGCGGCCTCGGCGGCACCGCGACGGGTGGCGTCCAGCTGCCGTGCACGCGGCCCCAGGCGGCGGCCTTCACGCCAGGCGGCATACTGCTCGGCCACCTCGGCGGTGGCCTCACCCTGCGGGATGTTCTGGATCTGCTGCTGGTCGGGCAGGCGCAGCACCTGGCCCACCTTCAGCTGGTTGATGTTGTTGCCGATGAAGGCGTCCGGGTTCAGCGCCTGGATCGCGATCATGGTCTGCTGGATCGAGCCACCCTGGGTGTTGCGCGCGGCGATCTGCCACAAGGTGTCGCGGCGCTGGGTAGTGTAGCTGCCAGCACCGGTCACCGCTGGTGCGACATTACCTGGCGCCGGCTTGCCACCCTGGGCCTTGGCCTGGTCGAGCAGCACGCTGTAGTCACGCAGCAGGCGGCCCTGCGGCCACATCACCTGGACCAGGAACTTTACCACCGGCCCCGGCAGCGGCTGGCTGGAGGTAACCCGCAGCACGCTCTTGCCGTTGGGGTTGATCACCGGTGTGAAGGTGAGGTCTTCGAGGTAAGTCGGCAGCGCCACCCCGGCCTTGCTGAACTCTTCCGGCGGCGCCAGGCTCGGCGCCACTTCGGCAGCGGTGAGGTCGCGCACGTCGAGCAGCTCGATCTCGGCGTCCAGCGGCTGATTCTGTGCCGACTTGAGCGTCAGCTCCCCCAGGCCCAGGGCATTCGCCATGCCCGACGACAGCGCCGATGCTGCAGCCATGGCCAGAACCAGTTTGCGAATTCGAAGCATGACCTCTTCCCTTGTATGAAGCGTCCTGAAACCTGCATGCAGAGCAGGACAAAATTGCTCGCCAGTATCTTTTACGGCATGTGTTTAATCAACAATTGCGCCACTTGCACGGCATTGAGCGCGGCGCCTTTGCGCACGTTGTCGGTGGTCAGCCAGAGGTTGAGCTGCTGGTCGTCATCAACACCGTGCCGTACACGACCAACATAGACCACGTCTTGGCCCACTGCGTCGCCAACCGGGGTCGGGTAATCATCGCGCGCCACCAGCTCGACGCTGTCGGCCGCCTCGAGGGCCTGGCTGACCGCGTCCAGGTCTACCGGACGACGGCTCTGCACCGCCACACTGAAGCTATCGCCGAAAAACACCGGGACTTGAATGCAGCTCACGGAAATCTTCAGCTCAGGCAGGCCCAGCAGTACCCGCAGCTCGCTGACCAGGCGGCGCTCCAGCGCCGTGTGGCCGTGCTCATCGGCGGCACCGACCTGGGCCAACAGGTTGAACGCGACCTGGCGGTCGAAGAAGCGCGGCTCCAGCGGCCGGGCATTGAGCAGCTCGGCGGTTTGCCGGGCCAGTTCGTTGACCGCTTCACGGCCTTGCGCGGATACCGCCAGCGCGGCCATTACCTGCACCCGCTCGATGTCCAGCAGGCCTTTGAGCGGTGCCAGTGCAACGGCCAGGGCAACCGCAGCCGAGCACGGGCTGACGATGCGGGCGGGCAATGCCAGGCCGGCCAGGCGTTCGGCATTGGCTTCGGGCACCAGGGCCAGGGCGTCGTCCAGGCCGGCGGACAGGTCGATGACCGTGCAGCCCGCCTGCAGCGCCTTGTTGGCAAAGCTGCGGCTGACGGCGGCACCTGCGGCGAAGAAGGCCAGCTTTACCTGGGCAAAGTCGAAGCTGTCCACTTCACGCACCTTCAGCTTCTTGCCGGCAAACATCACGCTGCTGCCCGCCGATTCCATGCTGGCCAGCAGGTGCAGGGTGGCGACCGGGAATTCCAGCTCTTCGAGAATCTGCACCAAGGCTTCACCGACGCTGCCGGTGGCGCCGACGACGGCGATATCCAAAGGGTGTGTCATGGAAGGGATCCTTTTGCTGAAAACGGCGGGGGGCGGCACTTTACTCGGATTGTAGAGTTTTGTCTGTGCCGGCCCAAACCTGGAGCTGCGCTGCTCTTGCTCTTGCTCTTGCTCTTGCTCTTGATCTTGATCTTGATCTTCGCGACTTCAGGAGGCCGAGCAGAGGTCTTGCGGAGGGAGGTGACGGGCATGGATGCCCGTCAAGCGCTGAGGCCCCATGGATGGGGCCTGCAGCGCGTACTCCC
>Ga0209676_1000553_pt1 | contig 57199 bp, 36 predicted proteins | sample AraplaCvi_mLB_r2_FD_184282 | JGI IMG/M metagenome (GOLD analysis project Ga0209676, IMG submission 184282) | Arabidopsis root microbial communities from North Carolina, USA - plate scrape MF_Cvi_mLB_r2 (SPAdes) (version 2) | ecosystem: Host-associated > Plants > Roots > Endosphere | place: USA... | reverse complement strand
ATGAAGAGCGCCAGGATCAGCAACAGGCTCGCCACGGCGAACGCGGCCACGTGGTTGTATTCGTTGTAGAGGATCTCGACGTGCAGCGGCAAGGTGTTGGTCACCCCGCGAATGTGCCCGGACACCACCGACACCGCACCGAACTCACCCATGGCCCGCGCAGTACACAGCACCACGCCATAAATCAGGCCCCACTTGATGTTGGGTACGGTGACGTGCCAGAACATTTGCCAGCCATTGGCACCGAGCAGGCGCGCGGCTTCCTCCTCCTGAGTGCCTTGCTCCTGCATCAGCGGGATCAGTTCACGAGCCACGAACGGCACGGTGACGAAAATCGTCGCCAGGACAATGCCCGGCAGGGCGAAGACGATCTGGATGTCGTGGTCCTGCAGCCACGGCCCGAACAGGCCCTGCGCACCGAACATCAGCACGTAGACCAGACCGGCGATCACCGGCGACACCGAGAACGGCAGGTCGATCAGCGTGACCAGCATGCTCTTGCCACGGAACGAGTATTTGCTCACGCACCACGCCGCGCTTACGCCGAACACCAGGTTCAGCGGCACCGAGATCAGCACGGCGATCACCGTCAGTTTCAGCGCCGACAGTGCATCCGGTTCAAAGATCGCGGTGAAGAACGCGCCGAGGCCATTCTTCAATCCTTGCGATACGACGATGAACAGCGGCAGCAGGAGAAACAGGAAAAAGATCAGCCAGCCAAGACCGATCAGGATTCTGCGCGAGGTCGCACTGCCACGCCGCGCAGCGTTGGCCGAGGACGCGGCCGCAATAGACGATTGGGACATGTTCGCGCCTCCTTATGGGGTTTCGATGCGCCGCTGCAGCAAGTTGATCAGCAGCAACAGGACGAAGGAAACCACCAGCATCAGCACGCCGATGGATGTGGCGCCGGTGTAATCGTACTGGTCGAGTTTGACCATGATCAGCAGCGGCAGGATTTCGGTTTTCATCGGCATGTTGCCGGCGATGAAGATCACCGAACCGTACTCGCCGACACCCCGAGCGAACGCCAGAGCGAAACCGGTCAACCACGCCGGCAACAGCGCCGGCAGCAGAATGTGGCGGAACACCTGTAATGGTTTAGCACCGAGGCAGGCAGCCGCCTCTTCGACTTCACGGGGAATATCGGCCAGCACCGGCTGCACCGTGCGCACCACGAACGGCAGGGTCACGAAAGTCAGGGCAAGGGTGATGCCCAGCGGCGTGTAGGCGATCTTGAAGCCGAGGTCGGCGGCGAACTGCCCGACCAGACCGGTCGGCGTGTACAGCGCCGTCAGCGCGATACCGGCCACGGCGGTGGGCAGGGCGAACGGCAGATCGATCATCGCGTCGATCACCTTGCGCCCGGGGAAGGTGTAGCGCACCAGCACCCAGGCCAGCAACGTACCGATGATGCCGTTGATGATCGCCGCACACAGCGCGGTACCGAAGCTCAGCTTCAACGCTGCCAGCACCCTCGGTGCGGAAATGATCGTCCAGAACTGATCCCAGGTCAGCTGGGCGGCATGGACGAACATCGCCGCCAGCGGGATAAGCACAATCAGGCTGAGGTACACCAAGGTGTAACCCAGCGTCAGCCCGAAGCCGGGTATGACGGGGGAGATACGACGCGACATAAAAGTCCCTGGTTGAAAACGCATCAATGTGGGAGCGAGCCGGCTCGCGAAGAGGGAGTATCAGTCAACATCCCTGTCGCTGATAGACCGCCTTCGCGAGCAGGCTCGCTCCCACATGGTTTGTGCCTGAACTTCAGGCTCGTTTCGAGTGAGATTACTGCGCCTGATAAATCTGGTCGAACACGCCACCGTCGTTGAAGAATTTCGGCTGCGCGGATTTCCAGCCGCCGAAGTCCTTGTCGATGGTCACCAGCTCCAGTTTCGGGAACTGCTGGGCATATTTGGCCGCTACGTCCTTGTCACGTGGACGATAGAAGTTTTTCGCGGCGATTTCCTGGCCGGCCGGGCTGTACAGGTGCTTGAGATAGGCTTCGGCGATCTGCGCGTTGCCCTTCTTCTCGGCATTCTTGTCGACCACGGCCACTGGCGGTTCGGCGAGGATCGACAGCGAAGGTACGACGATGTCGAACTTGTCGGCGCCGCCGTCTTCTTTCAGCGCCAGGAACGCTTCGTTCTCCCAGGCCAGCAACACGTCGCCCTGACCGTTGTTGACGAAGGTGATGGTCGAACCACGGGCGCCGGTGTCGAGGATCGGCACGTGCTTGAACAGGGTTTGTACGTATTCCTTGGCCTTGGCTTCATCCCCGCCGTTGGCTTTCAGGCCATAGGCCCACGCCGCGAGGAAGTTCCAGCGTGCACCGCCCGAGGTTTTCGGGTTCGGCGTGATCACCGAGACGTCATTCTTGACCAGATCGCCCCAGTCCTTGATGCCTTTCGGGTTGCCCTTGCGCACCAGGAACACGATGGTCGAGGTGTACGGCGTGCTCGCTTCCGGCAGACGCTTCTGCCAGTCCGCGGGCAGAGTCTTGCCGAGCTTGGCGATTTCATCGATGTCGCCGGCCAGGGCCAGGGTCACCACGTCAGCACGCAGACCGTCGATCACCGCACGACCCTGCTTGCCCGAACCGCCATGGGATTGCTGGATTTTCACCGTGTCGCCGGCATGATCCTTCTGCCAGAACTTGATGAATTCGGCGTTGTATTCCTGATACAGCTCGCGCGTCGGGTCATACGACACGTTGAGCAGTTCGTAATCCTTGGCAACGGCGGAACCGGCAAACACGGCACTGGCCAGCGCGGCCAAAGCGTAACGGCGAATCGACGACATGGTGAAAGCTCCTGGAATTCTTGGTGGTGGCTTTTTCTTATGTATTGCTGGAATCGGGTCCCGTTGAAAGATCGCCGCCTTCGCCAGCTCCTGCACACAGCCCCCTGTAGAAGCTGCCGAAGGCTGCGATCTTTTGATCTCAAGCTCAGCCCGGTTGTTTACCGGGTTGCTGCAAACGGAATTTCTCTTTGCGTTCGATCTGTACGACTTGCGCGTTGTGCACAGTGATCTCCACCGCGCCGAACCGCAGATCGCGCAGGGCGCTCTGGATTTCACGCAAGATGGTGCTTTCGTCCTGACCGTCAACGCTGCGAAGGGATGCGCTCATGGTGCTGCTCCTTTGAAGGGATTTTGCCTGGCAGTGGGCGGCACTGCGTTCGGCGTGGGAGCAATATAAGAGAGGCACGGATATTCTTAAAAAGACTATTTAAGAATGTTTATATAACCAGAAATGTTTGTCTGCCCGCACAAGGGGTTGCAGCCTGTAAAAGCAAAAGATCACAGCCTGCATCAACTCCTGCACCGATCCCCGTAGGAGCTGCCGAAGGCTGCGATCTTTTGATCTTTAACTAATCAGTGGAGCACGCTCCCAATCAATTTCCGCCGCAGAAATTGGTCGCCCAAACCAATACCCTTGCCCCAGATCACACGCCTGCTCAAGCAAAAACGCCGCCTGCTCAACCTCCTCGATCCCCTCGGCATGCACCTGCATTCCCATGCTCCGCGCCAGCGCGATGATCACCCGGACAATCGCCACGTCATCCTCGTCCCAGGGCAACCCGGCAACGAAACCCTGATCGATCTTGAGTTTCTGCACCGGCAGGCGCTTGAGCCGCAGCAGCGAGGAATAGCCGGTGCCGAAATCATCAATGGCCAGGCGCACACCCAGTTCACGCAACCGATGCATTTGCTCCAGCGCCACTTCTGGATCGTCCATTACCGCGCTTTCGGTGACTTCCAGTTCCAGATGGGCCGGATCCAGCCCGGTGTCGTGCAGCACCTGCGCCACCTGCTGGTAAAGCTCACGCCGGGCAAACAGCCGCGACGAGACATTCACCGCGACGAACGACAGCACCACGCCGCTTTGCTGCCATTGGCACATCTGTCGACAAGCCTGCTGCATCACCCAGGCATCGATATCGGCAATCAGACCGGTGCGCTCGGCAATCGGAATGAATTCTGCCGGTGACACCAGGCCGCGCTGCGGATGCTGCCAGCGCACCAGTGCCTCGACGCCGATCAGACGGCTGCTTTGCAGGTCGTGCACCGGCTGGTAATAGACACACAATTCCTGCTGCTCCAATGCCCGGCGCAGTTCGAAGGCGATTTCGACCCGTTGCTGGGCGTGCGCGGTCAGCTCTTCGGTGTACAGCGCGTAGCCGTTGCGCCCGCTGCTTTTGGCTTTGAACAGCGCGCTGTCGGCGTTGCGCAGCAACTGCTCGGCGCTCAAGGCATCGCTGGGAAACAGGCTGATGCCGATGCTGGCGTTGATAAACAGTTGATTGCCGTCAATCAGCATCGGCTCCTTCAACGCGTCCAGAATCCGTTGTGCCAATGCCGCCGCCTGCGCGGGCTGTGGACAACTTTCCGCGAGCACGGCGAATTCATCACCGCCCAGCCGTGCCAGGGTGATGCCGGGGCCGGACAGCTCCTGCAAACGCGTCGCCACCAGTTTGAGCAACCGATCACCGACGTTATGCCCGAGGCTGTCATTGATCATCTTGAAATGGTCCAGATCGAGCAGCAGCAGCGCGCAGCCACGCTTGTGCGTCTGCGCCGACGCCAGCGCCTGCTCGGCGCGATCACTGAACAGCAGGCGATTGGGCAGATCGGTCAACGGATCGTGATGCGCCAGGTGTTTGAGCTCGGACTCGGAATCCTTGATCGCACTGATGTCGGAGAACACCGCCACATAATGGCTGAGCCGACCGAAATCATCGTGAATCACCCGGATCGTCTGCCACTGTGGATAAATCTCGCCGCTCTTGCGCCGGTTCCAGATCTCGCCGCTCCATTCACCTTCAGCCTCGAGTGTGGCGAACATCGCCTGATAGAACCCCGGCGGATGGTGGCCGGACTTGAACAGACTGGGCTGCTGGCCGATCACCTCGTCGCGCCGATAACCGGTGATCTCGATGAAAGCGCGGTTGACGTGGACGATCGAGCCTCGATGGTCGGTGACCAGTACACCTTCGCGGGTGCAGTCGAACACGGCGGCCGCCTGACGCAGGCGCTCGCGGTCGGTATGCCGCTCACGCAAGCGTGCGCCGATGCCGAGAAACCGACACAGACGCGCCCGCGCGAGAAAAATCACCCCGGCGCTGACCGCTGCCAGCAGATAACCGTTGATCAGTTGCCAATGCGCCCGCTCACCGGAGTCATCGAAGAATTTGCTTAATAAATGATCAGAAACCTGCAGCCACACGGCGGCCAGTACCAGGTAGAGCAGCACTGCACGCAAGGCATCGCGGTAAGTCGCAGACATTCGGTCGTCCATGTCCCTACAAAAAGGTTGGAATTATAGGTCAAGAAACATTCAGCGACTTCTTATCTGAAAGGGCGACTGGTTTTATCTGTGTGCTTAGTGATAATGCAACGGCTGTTTTTATCTTTATCGAGGGCCCTATAGCCTATGTGGTACGAAGGTTTTCTTGGCTTGTCGGCCTGGTCACTGGTCGCGGTCACCCTGCTGATGACCCATGTGACGATTGTTGCCGTCACGGTCTATCTGCACCGTTACTCGGCCCATCGCTCGCTCGAGCTGAATGCGGGTCTGAAGCACTTTTTCCGTTTCTGGCTGTGGCTGACCACGGCGCAGAACACCCGCGAGTGGACCGCCATCCACCGCAAACACCACGCCAAATGCGAAACCGAAGATGACCCGCACAGCCCGGTGATCAAGGGCCTGTCCACGGTACTGCGCACCGGTGCCGAGCTGTACCGCAGCGAAGCACAGAACCCGGAAACCCTGCGCATCTACGGGAAGAACTGCCCGGAAGACTGGATCGAACGCAACCTGTACAGCCGCTATCCATTACTGGGCGTGGCGATCATGGGCGTGATCGACCTGCTGCTGTTCGGCACCATCGGCATCACCATCTGGGCAATCCAGATGATGTGGATTCCGGTGTGGGCCGCTGGTGTCATCAACGGCCTGGGCCACGCCGTCGGCTATCGCAATTTCGAATGCCGTGATGCGGCGACCAATCTGGTGCCCTGGGGCATCCTGATCGGCGGTGAAGAACTGCACAACAACCATCACACCTATCCCAACTCGGCCAAGCTGTCGGTGAAGAAATGGGAATTCGACCTAGGCTGGGCGTGGATCAAGGTCTTCTGCTTCCTGCGTCTGGCCAAGGTGCAGCGGGTCGCACCGATCGCCCACCGCGTTGAAGGCAAGGGCAGCCTGGACATGGACACTGCCATGGCGATCCTCAACAACCGCTTCCAGATCATGGCCCAGTACCGCAAATTGGTGATTGGTCCGCTGGTCAAGCAGGAGCTGGCCAAGGTCGATCACTCGGTGCGCCACCAGTTCCACCGGGCCAAACGCCTGCTGTCTCGGGAAACCAGCCTGCTGGAAGACCGTCATCACCTGCGCATCCAGACCATGCTGGAACACAGCCAGGCGCTGAAAGTCATTTACGAAAAACGCCTGGCCCTGCAGCAGATCTGGGTCAAGACCAGTTCCAATGGCCACGACATGCTCGCTGCCATCAAGGAATGGATTCACGAGGCCGAGGCCAGTGGCATCCAGTCGTTGCGTGATTTTGCCGATCAGCTGAAAACCTACTCGCTGCGTCCTGCGGCGGTTTGATCCGGCACTGGCTGCGATCTTCTGATTCTGAAGATCAAGAGATCGCAGCCTCGTTGCACTCGTCAGCTCCTACAGCTCGCCCCTTGGCGGGACTCGGTAATGGCCGGGAACTTCGCCGAAAATCCTCTATCTCAAAGACACTTCGCCATCCCGGCGGGTTGTCCTGTGGCCGTTGTCGACATTGCGGCGCGCCCTTTGAGATCTGTGCCGATGGTCAACAACAACCAGAAAGACACATCCTTCACCCAATGGCCTGAGGCCGCGCAAACGTTGATGGCGCTGATGCACGCGCAAGGCGAAGTCGCGCGCCTGAGCGAACGCGAACAGTTGATCAGTTCGCTTCTGGTCAGCGTCAACGCCGTGCTCTGGGCTTTCAACTGGGAAACCCGTCAGGTGCTGTATGTCAGCCCGGCGTACGAACGGATCTTCGGCCGCTCCGCAGCACTCTTGCTGGCTGACTACAACCAATGGCGTGACAGCATTTATCCCGATGATCTCGAGTACGCCGAACAGAGCCTCGCCGAAGTCCTGCACCGAGGTGCGGTGGAGGATCGCGAGTACCGCATCATCGCCGCCGACGGCCAGGTGCGCTGGATCAGCGACAAATGCTTCATCAATCGGCAGGACGAGCCCGGTCAACCGGTGATCATCGTCGGCATCGCTGAAGACATCACTGACAAGAAAAACATGGAAACCGAGCTGCAACGCTTGGCCACCACCGATGTGCTGACGCAGAGCAGCAACCGCCGCCACTTCTTCGAATGTGCCCACCGCGAGTTCGCCGAGGCCCGCCACCACGGCACACCGCTGGCCTTCCTGCTGCTGGACATCGATGACTTCAAAGTGATCAACGACAGCTACGGCCATCCCGAAGGCGACAACGTGCTGCAACGGATCGCCGAGTGCGGGCGTGGATCATTGCGTCGTGGCGACCTGTTCGGGCGGATTGGCGGTGAGGAGTTCGCTGCGGTGTTCCCCGGCTGTGCGCCGGAGATGGCCGTGCAAGTGGCAGAGCGACTGCAGCAGGAAATCCAGCGGCTGCGCTTCAACCACGACGGTCAGCCGTTCAGCATCACCGTGAGCCAGGGCCTGACCAATCTCACCGACGAAGACAAGAGCCTCGACAACCTGTTCGCCCGCGCGGATGCGGCGATGTACGAGGCGAAGCGGCAGGGCAAGAACCGGATTATTGCGGCCTGACCCGGTTTCCGCGCCTGTTGCTGCACCTGTGGGAGCGAGCCTGCTCGCGAAAGCATTCTGTCAGTGCACTCAAAGCTGAATGACACACCGCCTTCGCGAGCAGGCTCGCTCCCACATTGACTGGCGGTGACATCTGTTTATTTGCGCATCCGCATCAACTCCGGCAAGCCGATCTTCAGCAACCGCGCCGTCCTGCTCTTCGCCAGTTCCTCGACGCCTTCATGCTCGGTCAGCCGCGCCATCTGCGCCGCCATGTTCATCACCAGCGCCTCGCGACTGTAAACGCCACCACCGAGCTGGTAGACCGAAGCAATCAACTCGCGCAACTCCAGCGGCAGCCGCCAGCGAGTTCTCAATGCCGAGCCGTAGGAAGCGGCAAACTTCGCCAACGCTTCACCGACCTCTTCCAGCTCGTCCAGCTCGCCGCCGGCCAGTCGCCATTCCTGCAAGCAGCGCAGCAGCGCCAGATCGCCGAGTCGATGCAGCATGCCCGCGCAATAGCAGCGTTCCTGATCCAGATCGAGCAAGCGCGCCAGCGTGCGGGCATATTCCGCCGTGTGCAGTGACAGCCCCCAGTAGCGCTCGGCGTAATCTGCCAGGCACACATTGCTGAGCCGGGCGCTGCGTTTGAGCGCCAGCCCGAGTATCAGGTTCATGCTTTGCCCGGTGCCGAGTCGATGCAGCGCCTGCGCCAGGGTCTGCACTGGCGCGCCATGGTGCTGCGCAGCACTGTTGGCGGCCGCGATCAGCACCGCGGTGATCTGCGGATCGGTGCGAACCTCTTCCTCCAGCAGTTTCAGGTCCAGCCCTTGGGGATTGAGGCTGCGTTTGACCGCCACTTGCACGTCGGTCATCAGCGGCGCGCCATCGGCCTGCTCGCGACGCCGTTCCAGAAACACTGACAGGGTCATGCCCGGCGCCAGTGCCGACACTTCGCAGACCACGGCTTCGCCGGCGTTGAGCAGCAAACCCTGCAAGCGCTCGGTCAGGCCGTCCATGTTCAACGGTTTGGTCAGGTACGCGGTCGGCGCCAGCGGAATCGCTTCGCGCACGCTGGCGCTGTCGTTGCGGCTGCTCATCAGAATGAACGGCAGTGGCGGATTGCGTTTGCGCTGGCGAACGCTGCGCAGCACATGCAATCCATCGATGCCGGGCAGCTCCCAATCGACGATGGCCAGGTCATACGGCACCTCGCCAAGCAACGACAGCGCTTGCTGGCCGTCGGCGCACAGATCCAGGCGCGCATCGCAGCGCACGTTGAGCAGTACTTGTTTAAGCAGGTCGCGAGACCAGGGATCGGCCTCGGCAATCAACACGCGGGGTACGGCGGGTAAATCAACGGCAGTCATGCGCGCTCTCCTTGCAATGCCTGAACCTTAGCCAATGCCGGACATTCGTTACAGCGCAAACGCGGCCGATGTGTTTCAACGGGCGTAAAAAAACCCGCCGAAGCGGGTTTTTGTCGAGCAGGTCACACCGACGAATCAGAGCTCAGCGAAGCACTCTTCGATGATCGCCAGACCTTTGTCCAGTTGCTCGTCCGGCGAAGTCAGCGGGACCAGCACGCGCAGCACGTTACCGTAAGTGCCGCAGGACAGCAGGATCAGGCCCTTGTCCCGCGCCTTGGCGACAACAGCCGCTACAGCGGTCGGGTTTGGCTTGTGGCTGTCGCCGTTTTCGAACAGCTCGACCGCGATCATCGCGCCCAGCGCGCGCACCTCACCGATCACCGGGTACTTGGCCTGAATGGCCTTCAGGCCGGTCACCAGACGCTCGCCGACAGCCTTGCAGCGATCCAGCAGTTGCTCTTCTTCGAACACTTCCATCACGGCCAGCGCAGCGGCGCAAGCGATCGGGCTACCAGCGTAGGTGCCGCCCAAGCCACCCGGGGCGATGGCGTCCATGTACTCGGCCTTGCCGCACACGCCGGCCAGCGGGAAACCGCCAGCGATGGACTTGGCGAAGGTGGTCAGGTCGGCGGCAACGCCCATCTGTTCCATGGCGAAGAAAGTGCCGGTACGGCCAGCGCCGGTCTGCACTTCGTCAGCGATCAGCAGAATGCCGTGCTGGTCGCACAGCGCGCGCAGACGCTTCATGAACTCTTTCGGCGCGACGTAGAAACCACCCTCACCCTGAACAGGTTCGATGATGATCGCGGCGATGTCTTTCGGCTCGGCGTCGTTCTTGAAGATGCGTTCGATGGAGGCGATCGAGTCGTCGATGCTCACGCCATGCAGTTCGTTCGGGTACAGCGCGCGGAAGATGCCGCCTGGCATCAGGCCCATGCCAGCGGAGTACGGCACGACTTTACCGGTCAGGCCGAGGGTCATCATGGTGCGACCGTGGTAAGCGCCGGTGAACGCGATCACGCCAGCGCGGCCGGTGGCGGCACGGGCGATCTTCACGGCGTTTTCCACCGCTTCGGAACCGGTGGTCACCAGCAGGGTTTTCTTGGCGAAATCGCCCGGCACCTTGGCGTTGATTTTTTCGCACAGCTCAACGTACGGCTCGTAGGCCAGCACCTGGAAGCAAGTGTGGGTCAGCTTGTTCAGCTGTTCGGTTACGGCAGCGATGATTTTCGGGTGCACGTGGCCGGTGTTCAGTACAGCAATGCCGCCAGCGAAGTCGATGAACTCACGACCTTCAACGTCGGTCACCGTTGCGTTCTTTGCCGACTCGGCGAAGATCGGGTGAATCTGGCCAACACCACGAGGTACGGCATTGGTGCGGCGGGCCATCAGTTCAGCGTTAGTCTTGCTCATTACAGTCCTCATTCGCCGCTCATCGGGCGGCGTGGTTCAAGGATGAAGCGGGAGGAATCGGCGGTGGCAGCATGCGATGATCGACTGCCACGGCGTTCCCGGCCGCAGAGAAAATTCCGTTTTGAAACGACGCAAAGGACAGCGCTCTCGTGCCCTTTGCGTTTGCAGCGATCCCATTCCCGGCTTAGATGCCCAGGCAGAGGTATTTGATTTCCAGGTAATCTTCGATGCCGTACTTGGAACCTTCACGGCCCAGGCCCGAGGCCTTGATGCCGCCGAACGGCGCGACTTCGTTGGAGATCAGCCCGGTGTTGACGCCGACCATGCCGTATTCCAGCGCTTCGGCGACACGGAACACACGGCCGAGGTCGCGTGCGTAGAAATACGAGGCGAGCCCGAATTCGGTGTCGTTGGACATGGCGATCACTTCCGCTTCGTCTTTGAAGCGGAACAGCGGCGCCAGCGGACCGAAGGTTTCTTCCTTGGCCACGGCCGCGTTTTTCGGCACGTTGGTGAGGATAGTCGGCTCGAAGAAGTTGCCTTCCATCGCCTTGCCGCCGGCCAGTACGGTCGCGCCTTTGCTCACGGCGTCAGCGATGTGTTCCTGAACCTTGGTCACGGCTTTTTCGTCGATCAGCGGGCCGGTGGTGGTGCCGTCTTCCAGACCGTTGCCGATTTTCAGTTTGGCCACAGCCACTTTCAGCTTCTCGGCGAACGCATCGTAGACCGCGTCCTGAATGTACAGACGGTTGGCGCAAACGCAGGTCTGGCCGTTGTTGCGGTATTTGGAAATGATCGCGCCTTCGACGGCCTTATCCAGATCCGCATCGTCGAACACGATGAACGGCGCGTTGCCGCCCAGTTCCAGCGAGACTTTTTTGATGTCCTTGGCGCATTCGGCCATCAACTGGCGACCGATTTCGGTCGAGCCGGTGAAGGACAGTTTGCGCACGATCGGGTTGCTGGTCAGCTCGCTGCCGATGTCGCCGGCGCTGCCGGAGACCACGCTGAACACGCCCGCCGGAATGCCCGCGCGCTGGGCCAGTTCGGCCAGGGCGAACGCGGAGAAAGGGGTTTGCGAAGCAGGCTTGAGCACCATGGTGCAACCGGCGGCCAGTGCTGGGCCGGCCTTGCGAGTGATCATTGCTGCCGGGAAGTTCCACGGAGTGATCGCGGCGGTGACGCCGATCGGCTGCTTGATCACGATCAGGCGCTTGTCCGGCTGGTGGCCTGGAATCACGTCGCCGTAGATGCGCTTGGCTTCTTCGGCGAACCACTCGATGAACGAAGCGGCGTAAACGATTTCGCCCTTGGCTTCGGCCAGCGGCTTGCCTTGCTCGAGGGTCATCAGGCGCGCGAGATCGTCCTGGTTCTCGATCATCAGCTCGAACCAGCGACGCAGCTTGCCGGCACGCTCCTTGGCGGTCAGTGCACGCCAGGCCGGCAGCGCCTTGTCGGCGGCCTCGATGGCACGGCGGGTTTCAGCGGCGCCCATCTTCGGCACGGTGCCGAGGATTTCGCCGGTGGCCGGGTTGTTGACCTTGATCGTCTGACCGTTGTCGGCATCGACCCAAGCGCCATCGATGAAGGCTTGCTGGCGGAACAACTGGGTGTCTTTAAGCTGCATGTCGGCTTTCCTTAACAGCACCGCGGCCTGCGCGGAGCAAATTATGATTGTAGAAAGGCGCCTCGCAAGGCTGCCGTCAGGGAAATCAGTGAGCGGATTGTGGCGCATCGACAGTGCACGACCGGGCGCACCTGCGCTGCAACATCCCGTCAACGAGCGTTTGAAATCTCAAACGGATCGTAGGTTCAAAGGGGGTAAAGGACAATAGGTCGTTCGAAAAAAAGAACAAAAATGCCGCTTTTCAGATCAACGCACCGAAAACCCGTACTGCAGGAAAAACCTTAGATCAACCCCGGCAAAGCGCCAAGCGAGGGTTTTGCAGGACGTTACCGCTTTAAGGAATACAGCGATTTTGTGCCGACACGCACTCTGACAAAACCCCCCAAACCCGGCATGGACGCCCCGAGCCGACCTAGGTATGATGTCGCCCGCTGCACCAGTAGCTCAGCTGGATAGAGTACTGCCCTCCGAAGGCAGGGGTCGTGGGTTCGAATCCCGCCTGGTGCACCATGAATCAAACGAGAAAGCCCCGGACTGTGATGGTCCGGGGCTTTTTTGTGGGCGATGACAAGATCGCTGGAAGGCCGTCACTCCGTCGTCCAGTCAAACTCGTCATATTCATCGTCGTCATCTCCCTCCTCCTCCACCTCTTCAAACACCTCGTCTTCTTCAACGAGGTCTTCTTCCGGCTGATTCAGCAGAAATTCCTTACGTGTCTCGGTTACTGCACGCCGCATTTGTTCGCCCTTCTCCGGGCAGTTGAGTAGCTGGGCGATGCGGTCGATTTTTGCTGCCACGGTGTCCTCCAGCGCATCGGCAATGGCTCGATAGTGCGCGTTTTCGCGGGGCAATGCCAAATGGCTGGGGAATCAGGGCAGTCAGCCGCCCGTAAGCGGCCGAACCTCAGCGGTGATAACGCCGCACCGCGCTGCTGTTGCGCAGTACATGGCCTTTGATCTTGTCCATCAGCTCGGCGCGGGTCAGGCCGGCCGGCAAAGCGTCCGGGGCGAGGTCGAGCGCGTAGATCTGAATGATGTAGTGGTGCGCGCTGTCGCCCACTGGCGGGCATGGGCCCATGTAATGGGTGTTGCCTTTGCTGTTGGTGCCGCCGACGCCTTCGAGCGCGGATTTAGCGCCGACGCCGGCCGCGATCTGGTGGGTGGTGGGTTTGATCCCATAGTGAATCCAGTGATCGACGCCCAGGCCCTTCTGGCCGTCCGGGTCATGCATGACGATGGCGTAGCTCTGGGTTCCGGCCGGGCCGGCGTTCCAGCTCAGCGCTGGCGACTGGTTCTTGCCACCGCAGCCAGGCGCGTCGCTGGCGGCGGCCGAGGTAAACAGGCGGTTATCCGACACGCCCGGGATGCTCAGGGTGAAGCGCTCCTGGGCCTGCGCCGGGAACTGCACGCAAAGGGTCACGGCGATGGCCGCCAGCCATGGGTTGAGAGAGGTCAATCGGGTCATTCCGGGAGCACCTTGTGCAGTGAGGCCGTCGTCGGCCCGCAAACTATAGCTGTACCGTTCGTGCCTTGGCAGTAGCAAATGGCTGAACCTCCCGCGGCGGCCTCAACTCACAAGAGAAATGCCTGCGAGGAAGCTGAAGATGTCCCTGCACCGAGTCGCCCGTTTCGCCGATGTCCCGCAAGACCGTGGCCTGCAAGTCGAAATCGGCGACTGCAAGATCGTCCTGCTGCGTGCCAACGGAGAGTTGCGAGCGTTTCAGGGCCTGTGTCCACACGCCGGTGCGCCACTGGCCGAGGGTGCGTTGTGTCACGGCAGGTTGATCTGCCCTTGGCACAAAGCCGCGTACCGCGCCGAGGACGGTGGCCTGTGCGAGCCGCCGTCGCTGGACAGTCTCAAGCGCTATCCGCTGGAGTTGCGCGGCGAGGAGATCTGGGTCGATGACCAGCCCCTGCCCGATCAGCACACCCCGCCGGCCGACGATCCAAGAACGTTCGTGGTGGTCGGCGCCGGCGCCGCAGGCACTGCATGCGGGGCGGCGTTGCGGGAGAAGGGTTTTGGCGGGCGCATCGTTATGGTCGACGGCGAACCGGATGCCGGCTACGACCGCACGGTGCTGAGCAAATTTGTTCTGGCCGGGGAAATGTCGCCGAAAGAGGTCCCGCCCCTGCGCGATGAAGCCTTCTATCAAGCGCAACGCATCGAACGCGTACAAAGCGAAGTCAGCGCACTCGACGCTCCAGGCAAAACCCTTCATTTAAGCAATGGCGGAATCCTGCGCTACGACGCCGCGGTACTCGCCACGGGTGGCGCACCCAACCCGCTGAAACTGCCCGGCGCTGAGCTGGCCAACGTCTTCGTCCTGCGTTCGAAAGCCCAGGCTGAACAGATCATCAACGCCGCTCAACCGGGCCAGCGCGCGGTGATCATCGGCGACAGTTTCATCGCCCTTGAATGCGCATCCGCGCTGCGCGAGTTCGGCCTCGACGTTACCGTGCTGGCGCGTCATGCGATCCCTTTCGCCAAGCAATTCGGCGAAGCGGTAGGCAAGGCGATTCGCGCGTTGCACGAAGAGCACGGGGTGAAGTTCATCAGCGAGCACGAGGCTACCGAGATCTTTGGCGAAGAGAAGGTCGAGGGCGTGCTGCTCGACAACGGTTTGCGCCTGGCGGCGGATTTGATCCTCGCTGGCGTCGGCGTTCACCCGGCTACCGAGGCCTTCGGCTCACTGTCCAAGGAAGAGGATCAGTCTTTGCGTGTCGATGACGGCATGCGTGTCGGCGATGGTTTATGGGCCATCGGCGATATCGCCACGTTTCCGCTGAGCGGCCAGCCAACCCGGATCGAGCACTGGCGTTTGGCCCAGCAACACGCGCGCATTGCCGCCGCCAACATGCTGGGTGGCGAAGAGCATTATCTGGATGTGCCGTTCTTCTGGACGTACCACTTCGGCAAGAACTACGACTATCTCGGCCACGCTGCAGAATGGGACGAGGTCGAGTTCAACGGCGAGCCGGAAAAGCCGCCGTTCATTGGCCTGTTCGCCAAGGGTGGAATCGTCGTCGCGGCGGTGGCCTGCGACAAGCAACGCGCGATGGCGCTGCTGGCCGAGCGAATGAAACAACCTTTGCGGATGAAGGAGGCCTGGACGCTGATCCAGGCCTGACACCGGTCCTGTAGGAGCTGCCGAAGGCTGCGATCTTTTGACTGTTGAAAACAAGATCAAAAGATCGCAGCCTCGTTTCACTCGTCAGCTCCTACGGGCTCCGTCTCGGTCACGTCAGGCGGTTTACCGGCTCGCGTTGGTCATCGCCATCGGCATGCAGAAAGATCACCCGCTGTTGCCCCAGCGGCGCGGGCAATGCCTGCTGCTGCACCGGCCAGAAATGCGTTTCCACGTGGCTGATATCGCCGTCCTGATCGTTGTGGATGGTCATCACGCCAGGCGTGCGCAGTTTCTGGAAACGCTCATCGCAGAGCTTGAAGCTTTTGCTCAGACCTTCATCACCAATCACCGGCGAGGGCAACCGGCGCTGAGCGAAGCTGCGGCTCTTGCGTTGCTGATAACGTGCCCAACCAATCAGGATCACTGCGTTGACCACCGCCACCCACAGATAAACCTGCAAGGTGCCCAAGGCGTCGAATGCCGAATGCTCGATGCGTGGGCCGCCGGTGGTTTCGATCAATGGCCATAACCCGCGCACCAACAGGTACAGCAGGCCGACCCAGGCCATCACGGTAAGGATGACGTCGATCACCACCAGAAAGGGCCGTTGGCGAGTGCGGATAATTTTCATTTGATGACTTCCTCCTGCTCGTCGCCAAGCGGTCGGATGCCCCGATCAGGACTGACCCAGCGCGCGCGTTTCTTGTGTTGGCTGAACAACACTTTGGGGAAACTGACCAAGGTGGTCAGCAGACTGACGAGCCAGAACACCAGCGGGTACCAGACCACCCAGAACATGGTCTTGCCCAGACCCGGCTCATAGCGCCGATCGATGACGATGCTGACCGCGAACTGCACCAGGCAGACCACCGCCAGCAACAGACCGGTGAAGGCCGGTGGCATCAAGTGATCCACAGCGATTGCATCCGGCATGACCATGAATTTGCCCATGCCCCAGAAAATCACCGACAACAGGAAGGTGAACGCCCAACCGGTGGACAGGCAGTATTCGAACAGCAGCGGCCACAGGTAACGATGGCGATACTGCCAGATGCCGCGAATGTTCTTGAACAGCACTTCGGCGCCGCCCTGAGCCCAGCGCAAACGCTGCTTCCAGAGGCCGCCGAGGGTCTCCGGCATGAGGATCCAGCACAGTGCGCGCGGTTCGTAAAAGATGCTCCAGTGATCGAGTTGCAGCTTCCAGCTGATGTCGATGTCTTCGGTGATCATGTCCGGGCTCCAGTAGCCGACCCGGTTCAGCGCGGTACGGCGGAACGCGACGATCACCCCGGAGACGGTGAAGATGCGCCCGAACACCCGTTGCGTGCGTTTGATCAGACCGATGATCGAGGAGAACTCGCCGACCTGCACCCGCCCGATCAACGTCGACCGTGTGCGGATGCGCGGGTTGCCAGTCACCGCGCCGAGACGTGCGTTATCCAGCATCGGCGCGACTAGATACGCTGCGGTATTCGGCGCCAGCAAGGCGTCGCCATCGATGCACACCAGATACTCGCTGCGCGCAGCAATCGCGCCCATGCGCAGGGCCACCGCCTTGCCCTGGTTTTCCGCCAGATGCAGGACCCGCAAACGAGGATCTTCCTTGGCCAGTGCGTCGAGAACTTCAGCCGTGTTGTCCTTGGAGCCGTCGTTGATCGCGATGACTTCGATGTTCGGGTAATGCTGCGCCAGTGCCGCGTGAATGGTGTCGGCAGCGTTGTCGCCTTCGTTGTAGCAAGGAATCAGGATCGAGATCAGCGGCTCGCCTTCCAGTGGCGGCGGCAGCGTGTCGTCCTGCCATGGCCAGTGGCGCTCCCAGTGCAACCAGAAATACAGGCCGCCGGCGATCCACAACCCGGACATGAACAGCGGGTAGAAGAACACGAACGACATCAGGAACTGGCCGGTCACCAGGAAAATCAGCCCCAGCGGAACGCCAAGAACGATCGCCAGAACAAGCAGGGCTAACAGTCTATCCAGCATGTTATGGATTCCATTTGTTGGAGAGTGCAGGCCTTACGGTTTTCAGGTCCGGCAGGTTGTCGAGGAAGTTGTCCGGGTAGTAACCGAAACTGGTCGCGCCCTGGCGCTTGAGCCGGCCCATCCAGTCCGCCAGTTGTGCGGCATCGATGTCGGCCTGATCCTTCTGGTTCCAGTCACGCGCCTGCAATTCGAACACCGTGCGATTGAGCGCACCGGGACGTTTTTTAACCGTGGCCACCAGGGTTTCCAGCCACGGCCCGGACTCGGCCCGGGTCTGTTTCTCCATCAATGGCATGGCCATCGGCGCCGTCCAGTCGTAGGTGGCGAGGAAATCGTCGAGATTCTGTGCGAACCACGCTTCGCTCTCGGGATTGAGCATCGGCTCGGCAAAGATGTTGCGCGCGGTCAGCACCTGCGGGCCGCGAATGGCGCGGACCCTGGCGGTCAGTTCGTTGGTGAAGTCGATCAGGTAGCGGCTCTTGAAGCGGGTCCAGCGTTGCATCGCCGCCGGGTCGTCGCGCAGCGCGGCAATCGAGCCGGGCAACCCGTGTGCAGCGTAGGCCTTCAAGGCATCCGGGCTGGCATCTTCGAAGTCCGACAGCACTGCGTCGTCATGGTAGAGAACGCCGTCGATCGAGGTCACACTCGCCAGGTCCTCGTAGATTTCACCAATGGCTTTCCGCACTTCGGGATTGAACGGTGAGAGGCGTTTGTACTGCTTTGGGTCGACCGACGTGATGGCGGTCTTCGGGTCCCAGCGGGTCACCCGCGGCAGCTTCGAATCGAGCTCGAAACTCAGCACCGGCATCCATGCATAGACCTTCACATGAGCGCGGGTGCGCAGTTGCCAGGCGACGCGGTCGAACAGGTCGGCGCGCACCGGCAAGTGGCGGTTGGGGAAGTACAGCGAGTGCACCAGACCATCGCCCTTGGGATCGGCAAAAGCTTGCAGAAACACCGTGGTGGGGCCCAGGTCAGAAATGCGCTGCACCAGTTTGCCGAGGTTGATGTCCTGTTGCGCCGGATCCGGATCGTAGACGTTATCCAGATCGACATGCACCACGCGCATCGCCAACTCTTCCTGCACCGCGACGATGCTGTTGGCAAAATGCTCGCCGTCAGGGTCGGAGGTAACGAGGAAGCGTGGCCCGCTCATCAGGTTGTCGAGAGTGTCGAGGCCGTCGTCCAGGGTCAGGGCCATTTCATAGCCCTCCTCGCCAACCACGCTCAGCGACGTGCCGTCAGCAGCGCCGTACGGCCAGACCCAGACCCGCGGTTTGTAACCGGTAACCTGGCGGATCTTCTCGGAAATAGTCTTCACGTCGGCACGAATGCGTGCCTGGAAATCGGCTTCGGACTCGTAGCGCTTGGTCACGGGGTCATAGCGCCGGGTCGCAGCGGCCGGCTGCAAGTTGCCCTGCGGGTTGGCGAGGATGCCTTTGTGGCTGGCGTCGGTATGGGCGGCGATCTCTACCAGCCCCGACCTGGAAATTTCGCGGACCTGCTCCCAGGTCAGAAAGTCCGAACGCTTGCGCGGCGTGCCGGCAAAGTCCACCGGCTGATTCAGCGGTGTGTCGATCCAGGTACCGACCGGCGCCAGCAAAGCGTGCCAGTTGTAGGCGCGCAACACCGGCAAGACGCGGGTATAGAAGCTGGCATAACCGTCGTCGAAGCTGAGCAGCACCGCTTTCGCCGGCAGCTGCGGGCCACCCTTGCGTGCGGCCATGATCTGGTCGACGGTTACCGGTTTGTAGCCGTTTTCACGCAGCCAGGCGAGTTGCTCGATCATGCGTTCGGTGCGCACTGCCACCACGGCCTGATCGGGATCACGGTCCTCAACGTCATGATAGGCGATGCCGAGCACATGGTTTTTTGGCCACGGTTGTTCACTGGCCGCGACCGGGCGCTCGGAGGGCGGCGCGAAGGCCGGGGCCTGCTGGGCGCAGGCGCTGATCAGCAGCGCTCCCAGCAAAAGGATGAAACGCGAGATAAAAGGCATCTTCAAACTCTTCTAGAAGCGGAAAGTGAGGTCGACGAGCAGACGCAGATCAGTTTCCCGATCACCGTCGTAAGGCCGGTTGATCACACTGAACATGCCGCCCACATCGAACACGTCGTTCCAGGCGTACCGCTGGCCGTAACCGAGCAACGCCATGCCGCCGGTGCCGTGGTCGCGCTGGCTGTAGGTGCCGGCGCCGGCCTGGAATTGCTGGCTCCAGGAAGTTTCGTAACGGTGGTAGAGCACGTGGTTGACGTTGACCAGCGGCATCACGCTGAAGTCCGACTTGGGGTTGAAGTAAGGCACGTCATCGGATTTCGAGTTGTGGCTGGTGCCGACTTCCAGACCAGCATCGACCTGGATGTTCGGCGCGCTGTAGATACCTTCACGTCCGGTCACCAATGCTTCGACGCGGTTGTTGCCATCGCTGAAGTGCGACGGGCTGACCGAGACGCGCCACTCGCGGCTTTCGTTGGCGCGCCAGCGCAGGAATGCGCTGCCGCCATTGGCCTTGATGTCGCTGTTGAGTGCGCGCAGCGGTGTTTCCGCCGAGAGGTATTCGAGGCTGCCGCCGTACTGCCAGTGATCGTTGATGTCGCGGGCGATCGCCAGGCGCGCGCCCTGTTTGTCACCGAAGCCGTAATCGTGATTCGACACTTCGGCTTCGAGGGTCATGTCACGGGTACGCCGTTCCAGGCCGACCCGTTGGAAGCGATGGTGGCCAGTCCCTTCGGCGAAATCACCGGTGGCATAACCGGCGCCGGCGAACACACGCCAGTCTTCGTTGATCGGCGGGCTGTACAACGTGCTCTGGATGCCGAAATCACGGCTGCCGCTGACCGCACCGGCATCGCCACTGCCGCCACCATTGGCCTTGCCGCCGTAGGCTTCGACGCGCAGTTCGGCCATGTCATGCACTTCGCGCTCGCGGGCCAGTCGCTGCACCTGGCGGTTGTCCGGATAGCGGGCGACCACGTCATCGACCAGCGCATCGTTCTGCCGCCACTCCTGCAACTCCATCGCGGTGCGCGCCTGAGCGACCTCCAGGCCGGCGTCGCGCGGTACCGCGCTCTCGGCTTCCTTGAGCTGGCTTTCCGCGCGGCGCGGCATCTGGCGGGCGAGGTAGAGATCGGCCTGGGCCAGACGCAAGCCGAGATTGCCTGGCGCTTGCTCGATGAGAGTCTGCAAACGCTCTTCGCCGTGGGGCAGGTCGGAACTGTAAGTGCCGGCCTGCGCCGCGAGTTGCTGGGCGTCCATCCACTCATCGTTGGGATTGCCGATCGGCAGACCCTTGAGTTCGACGCGCGGACGCTGGGCTTTCGCCGCGTCTTCGGCGACCTTGCGCGCCTCGTCGGCGCGATCGCTTTCCAGCAACGAGTAGTACAGCGCAGTGGTGTCTTCGAGACGATCACCGACATCGGCGTCAGACGCTGAAAGCACCTGGCGATACAGATCGGTGGCGATCTCCGGCTCACGCTGATCGAGATAAGACGCCGCCACCCACCGCAGGGCGTAGGTCGGAATCTGCACGCCCTCGGCCTGCAGCTTTTGATATTCGCTGATGACGTCGGCGGTGCGCGCCCGGGCCTTGAGCGCCCCCATGCGGTCGATGCGCCAGCGCGTCACGTCGTCATGGGCAGTGGCGTCAGGCGTCCAGGTGGCGAGCAGTTTGTCGTAATCGGCCAGCGCGCGGTCAGCGATGACGTAGCGTTCCTGTTCGCTGCGGGTGGCGAGTTCGGCGAGGCGCACACGTTCGGCGGCGAGATCGCCTTCGAGACGGCGCAAGGTCACCGGATCAATCAGACCGGGACGCTGACCGGCCAGGCGCAGCGCCGGTTCAGGCAGACGGGCCTTTTGCAGCGCGACCACGTACTCGCGGGCGACTTCCGGTTTGTTGCCAGCGCGGATAAAGGCCTGATCGAATTCAAAGAGAGCGTCGTACTGCTTGCCGGCGCGACCGAGGGCATAGCCCAAGGCCAGGCGGCGTGACGGATCATCGGGTTTGGCGGCGACCAGCGCCTGGGCACGGGTGACGGCCTGATCGGGCTTGCCGGAATCGGCCTGGGTCAGCGCCAGACCCAGTTGCAGGTCGGCGTTGTCCGGCTCCAGCGCCAGCGCCTGGTTATAGACCTGGGTGGCCTGGTCCCAGCGCTTGAGGTTGCGATAGGCACGCGCAGCGGCGGTCAGCGCCTGAACCGGCAGGACGCGGTCGCGGCCCTGGGTTTCATAGACCTTGACCACTTCGGCATCGAGCCCGGCCCAACTGGCGATTTGCAGGTGATCACTGATCTGGCCGTCGCTGGCCTGGCCCGGCGGCACCTGACGCAACACCGTCAACGCGGGCGTGTAGTGCCCGGCGCGAGCATCGCGGACCATTTCATCATAGGGTGTGTCGGCCAACGCCAGCAGCGGCCAGAGCAACTGGCTGCAGAGGGCGAATCGGAACAAAGGGCGCAAACCACGATGTACTACAGGACCATCAATACGCGGCATTCGTCAGCATCCTTACATGGCCAGCCGGGTCGCAATGCCCTCCTTGCCCATTCGTAACGGTGGCCGAGAAGACAGCCTTCGGCCAAGCTTGGTGAGGCAGTCTGCACGCAAGCGAGAGCGAATTTTCACATCGCAATAATTGTTCAGAATCGGCCCGTCTGTACAAAACCCGTACAGCAAAACGCCCGGCGCCTGTTCACACAGGGGCCGGGCGTCCGGGTGGCGCGCGGTGGATTTATTGCACTTGGGTGACGCCGGCGAACTTGCTCATCAGGAAGCCGATGAACTGTTCGACGGTCATTTTCTGGCCGTTGAATTCGACCTGATTGGCCGCGTAATGCAGCTTGGTCACCACGTTGGTGCCGTCGACGACGGCCAATTGCGAGCCGACCGCCATGCCGGCGAACATGTCCGCCGCTTCCCTGGACTGATCGACGATGGCTTTGGCGTCAGTCTGGCCATCGAGTTGCGCCTGCACGCTGAGCAGATCGACCAGCATCGGCTTGGACACTTGAATGTTCAGGTCGAGCAGCGCAATCAGCTGCTTGCCCAGTTGATCCGGTGGCAGGTCCATCGATTGCGGTTTGGTCAGGTCGATCACCAGATTGGCGCGGCTTTCACCGTTGGCGGTGTTGAACGAAAGGTTCTCCAGCGCCAGTTGCGGGCCGGCGGCCAGCAGCTTCTGCAGGTCGGCTTTGACCTGGGCGTTTTCCGCTTCGGTCAGGTTCAGCTCCGGTGCCGGCAGGCCCTGTGCGGCGGCTTCGGCAGCGGCTTTTTCGTACGGCTGCAATTTGGTCTGGTAGATCTGCATCAGCGACATGGTCGAAGGAATGTCGAGGTTCTTCAAGCTCATGGCCATGGCTGCCGAACCGACTTTCTTGTCGTTGAGCGTCACTTCGCCGATTTTGTAATCGGCACGGCCCGAGGCGTTGCTGCCGCTTTCTTCGGTGCGGTTCTTCATTTCGAAGTTCTTCACCCCCAGCACCATCGGTTTGGCGCCGAAGGTGGTTTTGCTGCTGGTCACTTCCAGGGTGTTTTCCCCGGTGTAGTAACCGTAGGTGCTCTTGGCGAGGTTGCTGGCCAGGGTCAGGCCGTTGAGCTCGATCTGCACCGGCGCCTGGTCTTCAGACACGGTGACCAGTTTCAGATTGTCCATGTAGCCGTCGGCCTTGACCTTCTGCGCCTGGGTGCTGGCGGCGATGTCCATGCTCAGCCCGGAGAACTTCAGGCTCGATTGTTCATCCAGCGCGGTTTCGAACGGCACCAGGCTCAGAGTACTGGTGGTCGATTCGTCGTAGCCGATGTTGGTCACGCCCTTGAGCGGCGCGGCGCCATTGGTGGCGGCGAACCATTTTTCTGTGGACGGGCTCTTTTCCAGTTCATAGTTGCTGGTGGCCATGACCGGCAGCCACTTCAGCGAAACCAGACGGGAGAACGGCAACGGGCCGTGTTCGATATGGTCGACGAACAGCAGCTCGACCGGCGCATCACCGAACATCTCGCCTTCGCCCTTGAGGCGATAGTGCGCGGTGCTGGTGAAGGTGTGGCGTTCCAGCGACACCAGCTCCAGCGATGCCGTGCCGTTGGAGCCGGCCATCGCGGTCTGCAGCTCTTTGTTGGCGTTGGTCACGGCGTTGTTCAGTACGCCTTCGATCTTGGTCCCGGTGTACCAGGCCCCGCCTGCGCTGATCGCGCCGATGGCAACAACGATTCCGAGGAGCACGCCTGCTGATTTATTCATGAATGACCTGATCGATTTCCGTGGCTGTGGATGAAGTCGTCTTCCTTGAACCCGGGATCGGGTCGCGGCTCGACTGTGCGCAATAAGCGGTGGAGATTAGCACCGGGCGCGGGGGACGGCCCACTGTTTAGAGGTTAAAGAGTGTCTGTGGGGGGAATGGACAGTCGGCAGGAGCAAAGAGTTTCGGTGTTTTTGCGGGCCTCTTCGCGAGCAGGCTCGCTCCCACAGGGACAGCGCCGCACCTGTGGGAGCGAGCCTGCTCGCGAAGAGGCCGGTGGATTCACAACAGATCAGGAATACTGAACCTCGATTTCATCCAGCTGATGATCAAAGCTCTTCAGCCGCGCGGTCCAGGTGTACACCAGCACTTCGAAGTCTCGATCGATCACCGCCCCGCCTGGCGCCTCCATCCGTACATCGCAGAAATCCAGCTGATAGCGTTCGCGGGCCATGGCCGTGGCGACATCTGACAGCTCGCGAGCATTGTTCAGCCAGTGCCAGCCTTCATCGGCGATCTGCTTGTCGAGTTCCAGGCATTGCTTCTTCAGAGCTTCGAGGCTTTTTTCCAGCGGCGTGCCGGTGAGTTCGCCCATGACTTCTGCAAAGGTACGCCCGGGCTGCCAGTAACTGCCCCAGAAGTAGCGGTCGAACACGGTTTCGACCCGGCGCAGGGCGACTTTGGTGTCCCAGATCAGCACGAGCATCTTGCCGCGCTCGAGCTGGCGCTTCTTGACCCGCTGCAGCTGAATCGAGGTCCAGGCGACGACGACGATCGCCATCACCGCGATCAGCGCAACGGCGCTGTCGAGAAAAACCATTGCCGTGTCGATCTGGTGGGCCAGCATGATCCCGTAGAAATATGTGGCCGAGAGCAGCACCAGTGCGACCAGAGCGCACCAGAAGCCGAGAGCGTAAGGGTTTTTCATTATTGGTTTCCCCTGGGCCAGCACGAGCAATGTGCATTGCAGGAGCGCTTGGCATGGGGCGCCCCTCCAACACTTCAAAGCATAGCAACGGCCTCAGGGTTTGCTGGCGCCCGAGGTGTTCGTTCGTCCGCTTTCCCAGCCACCGCCCAAGGCGAGGAACAAATCGATCTGGCTCATCGCGACCTGGGTGTTCGCGGCGGCCAGTTGCGCGGTGACATCGGTGTAGGTGCGGGTCGCTTGCAGGTCGGCGAGGAACGACTCGCGGCCGGCCTGGAAGAAGCGGTGCGTCTGCTCGGCGGCGAGCTTCGCCGACTGCTCGGCTTCGGCCAGTGCATCGCGGCGTTGCAGCAACGCGCTGTACTGGGCCAGACCGGTCTGGGTCTCGCGGATGGCGTTGAGCACCACACCGTCGAAATGCGCCAGCGCGCCCTGGGTGTTGGCCTCGGCCTCACGAATGCGCGCACGGGCGCCGTTGGTCGGCACCTTCCAGCTCAGCGACGGGCCGAAACCCCAGCGGTTGGTCGAAGGGTCACCCAGATCGTCGATGAGACCGACGGTGCCGATCGTCGCGCCGATGCTGATGTCCGGATACAGCTCACCGGTGGCGATGCCGATGCCCGCCGTTGCCGCCGCGAGACGGCGTTCAGCCTGACGAATATCCGGGCGACGCTTGAGCAGCGCAGCACCGTCCCCCACCGGCAGTCGTTGAGCGATCTTCGGCAACTCGGCGCAACTGGCCGTGCCCGCCGGCAATTGCTCGACCGGTTTGGCCAGCAGCATCGACAAACGGAACAGCCCGGCCTGACGCGCCGCTTCATAACGCGGCAAGTCCGCGCGCAGGGATTTGAATTGGGTCTGCGAGCGGGTGACCTGGGTTTCATCGCCACGCCCGGCGTCACGCAGACGCTGGATCAGTGAAGTGCTCTGCGATTGCAGATCGAGAGAATGCTCGGCGATTTCCCGCTCTTCATTGGCGGCGCAGACCTGGGTGTAAGCGCGAACCACGTCCGCCACCAGCGTGATGCGAGCGGTATCGGCAGCGGCCTGGGTCGCATCGGCATTGGCTTTGGCCGCTTCGATGCCGCGCTGCAGGGTGCCCCACAAGTCGAACTGATACGAAGCGCTGATGCCGATGTCGCCGACGTTATCCACCGGCACTTTCTCCGGCAGCAGGAACGCCTGACCGGATTCCTGCAGACGCTGGGCGCCCATTTTCACGCCGCCACTCCAACCGCCAGCGGCCTCGGCTTCATCCACCTGAGCGCGCGCCCGCGACAGGTTCGCCGCCGCCACACGCAGATCGGTGTTGGACGCCATGGCCTGCTGCACCAGTTGATCGAGGTGCGGGTCTTTATACAGTCGCCACCAGTCGGCCGGCACCGGCGCCGAAACCACCGGTTTGCCAGCGATTGCCAGCTCGCCCTGAATATCCTTGCGCTGCGCTGCCGCGTCGGCAGGCACCTGATAATCCGGACCGACCATCTGGCAGGCCGAGAGCATCACGCCCAACCCGGCGATCAACCAGGCCTTGCTCATGGCTGCGGCTCCCGGGGTTGATCGTCGATGATCGACACAGTGGCGGTACGCCCGGCAATCATGCGGAAGTCGGCCGGCACATCATCGAAGGCGATGCGCACCGGAATCCGCTGCGCCAGGCGCACCCAACTGAACGCCGGATTGACGTTCGGCAGCAGGTTGCTGCCACTGGTGCGGTCGCGGTCTTCGATGCCGGCGACGATGCTTTCGACATGCCCGCGCAACCGTGCGCGGTCGCCGATCACGCGGATATCCACCGACTGCCCGACGTGAATGCCGTCGAGTTTGGTTTCTTCAAAATAGCCGTCGATGTGGAAGGAATTGCTGTCGACCACCGACAACACCGGGCGCCCGGCGGTGACGAACTCCTGCGGACGCGGCGCGCGGTCGTTGACGTAACCGTCGACCGGGCTGCGGATCACCGAGCGATCGAGGTTGAGCTGCGCACTGTCGACCGCCACCAACGCTTCGGCCAGCGCCGATTGCGCACGGGCCACCCGCGACTGGCTCTCTTCCAGTTGCTCGGCCGGCACCAGGTTGCCGAGGCCACGGTTACGCTTGGCTTCACGCTGCGCCTGGGCGAGGGTTTCCTGGCGATCAGCGACGGCGGCCCTGGCCTGGCGCAGGGCCAGTTTGAAGCGGTCCTGATCGATACTGAACAGCACCTGGCCACGCTTGATCAACTGGTTGTCCTTCACTTCGACCTGCTGGATCAACCCGGACACGTCCGGGGCGATCTGGATGATGTCGGCACGAATGTGGCCGTCGCGGGTCCACGGCGCGAACATGTAATACATCACCATGCGCCAGACGAGGACAACGGCAAAAGTCACGATCAGCAGGGTCAGGACCACGCGACCGATAGTCAGAAACGGTTTTTTCATGTCATCAGGTATCGACTGAGTGAGTCCACGCCGTACAGCAGCACGGCGTAGAGCGCCACGTTGAACAATGCCCGGTGCCAGACCAGACGGTAAAAGTGCAGGCGCTGCAGCACGCCATGCACCAACAGAAACAACACATAGGTAATGCCCATCAGCACCAGCAGGGTCGGCAGGAAAATGCCGCTGATATCCAGATCACCGATCATAGGGGCGCTCCATCGGGCAGCGGTTCTTCGGGCTCGGCGCTGGAGACGAATTCGACGCCGGGCAGCAAGGCCAGACGCAAACCACTCAAGGCGTGCAACAGGTGCAGACGGGTTTCATCGTCGCCCTCGCCGTTCAGCGCACGGCGGGTGCGATCAAGGGTCATCAGCAGACCGCTCGGCGCCGGCAGGCGTTCGTCGGCTTTGAGGCAGGCGCGGAAATACTCGCCGACCTCACTCACCACCTGTCGCAACAGGGCATTTGGCACGCCAGTGACGCGCGGGGTGTACGCAAGCAAATCGAGCATATTCAGACCGACGCGCACTTCGCGCATGGCAATGCCGGTGTCCTGGCCGGTCAGGGCCAGACGCGGCAGGTGCTGCATCAGCCGATCAAGCAACTGCACGCCCAGTTGCCGATGCTCGGCGAGGCTGGCCGGTTCGGTCATGCTGACGATGTCTTTCCAACTGAATCGAGTCAGGCGCTTGGCCGCCAGCTCGGCACCGAACGGCCGCGCCACCAGCGTCCAGATAAAAGCGAACAACAGCCCCAGCGGCCCGGCGAGGTTGGAGTTGGCGAAGGCAAAAAAGTCCGCGTCGTAGGCACCCTGAATGCTGATGAACGACGAGGTATTGACCAGCGTCAGCAGCATGCCGAGGTAGAAACGCGGCTGCACCGTCAGGGTGCCGATGCAAATGAACGGCACGGCAAACGCCAGCACCAGCATGGGGAAATCGTGCAGGTTGGGCAGAATCAGAAACAGGTAAAGACTGGCGAACAGCACCGACATCCCGGTCCAGAAAAAGAATCGGTAAATCTGCGGCGCCGGGTCGTCCATCGAGGCGAAGAAGCTGCACGCAACCGCCGCCAGAATCACCGCACTGCCGCCATCCGGCCAGCCGAGCAGAATCCACAACACCGAAGCGACGATGATCGCCAGAATGGTCGAGGCCACCGAGTACAGCATCAGCCCGCGATCGATGAACGGCGTCAACCGGCCGAGGCGCCAGTGCCGGTAAACGGCGCGCCAGCTGTCCTGGCGCTCGCACAGGATCGCATCCTGCAGGCTGCGGCAGTCCTGCCACAGATCGACGAATTCACCGAGGCGGTAGATCGCATTGGAGAACAGCAACTGTTTGCGCTCCTCCAGCGCTTCGGCACTCGGTTGCAACGCGTCGAGCTGATGGCGCAGTGCTTGCCAGCGCGCGAGATCGGCATCCGCATGGCTCAGCCATTCACGAGTGGCTGCGAGCAACGGCTGGAATTTTTCCACCAGCTCAGGGGTGCGCCGTTCCAGGGCGTATAGCGAATCCTCAAGCGCATCGATCACCGGCAACAAATGGATCATGCGCCCGCGCAATTCCTTGGTGTTGCGCACGGTTTGTGGCCGCGCGCCTTCGTGGGGCAACTGGCCGATCATCAATTCAAGGCTGTTGAAATTGGCGACCATGGCCATGCGCAGCGCGGTGACTTCTTCCGGCTGCACATCGCGACTGAGAAACTTCAGGCTGTAGCTCGTCGCATCGGCGAACCACTTGCTTACCGCATCGTTGAACACCGGCGCCAGCCGGCGCGGCCAGAACATCGCACCGACCACCGCAGCAACGGCGATGCCAAGGAAAATCTCTTCGGTACGTGCCTCGGCCACATCCCACACCGCCAGCGGATTATCCACCACCGGCAAGGCAATCAACGGCAAGGTGTAGCCGGCCAGCATCAGTGCATAGCTGTTGGCCGTGCGCAAATGCAGGGACATGAACAGCAGAATGCCGGTCCACAAGGCAATGACCACCACCAGCACGTAGGGGCTTTGCACGAACATCGGCACGAACAGCACTGCCGCCGCCGCGCCGAGAAAAGTGCCCGCTGCCCGGTATAGAGCCTTGGAACTGGTCGGGCCGAGAAACGGGCTGGAGACGATGTACACCGTGGCCATCGCCCAATACGGACGCGGCATTTGCATGAGCAAGGCGATGTACAGCGCAATCATCGACGCGGCAAAAGTACGCACCCCGTAAAACCAGTCACGGGCCGGCGGCATGCCAGTGAAAAAACCGTTCAAGAATTGACCACCACAGGCGAACTCGCCGCCTCAAAAGCCCTGAGTACCCGAAGCGTAGCTTCCAGATCGCTGCGCTCGATGCCTTCCAGCACCTCATGCCGCAAGCGCACCAGCTCGGCCTCCACCGCCTGCACCAGCTCGCGACCGGTGTCGGTCAGGCTCAGGCACTTGGCGCGACGATCCTGGGCATCTTCGGTGCGGCAGACGTAACCGGCATGGCACAGCTGATCGAGCAAGCGCACCAGAGACGGGCTCTCCATCCCCGCCGCTTGGGCGACTTGCACCTGGCGCACGCCCTCGCCCAAACGCCCGATCATCAACAAGGGCACGGCGCAGGCTTCGGAAATTCCGTAATTGACCAGCGTGGTCTGGCAGATCTTCCGCCAATGCCGGGCGGCCACCACCATGGCGCTGCTGATGTTCATCTGGAGACTGTCGAGGGAATCGGACACGGGATAACGGACACTGTTAGTTTGCTAACTATCAATATCGCATTGGAGTGGAATTTCAGTCAAGTTTTGAAACAAATCTCTCCACGCTTGGCCGAGGCGTCCACGAGTTGGATTCGCAATTTTTCGTAGAAAAAATCTAATGCGAGTGACAGAACGAAATTTTTTTTACAGTAAGGAGGTTTTTGTTACATCTGAGCCTTTTCGCGCAATTTTTTTACATGCTGCGCCTCATGCCAGACGATACATCAAACTGATCCCACACTTTGATGGCCCAGCCCGGTCACTCAAGAATCTCATCGACAAACATCGGCCACTTGAATAAAGCGGGGGGCTCGTTCAACGGTTCTTGGCAGCATCGTAAACGCTGCTGCGTTCGCGCTTGCCAACCGCTAGCACGGAAACCACGACTCGTTCGTCGATGACTTGGTAAACCAATCGATATCCCGAGGCTTTGAGTTTGATTTTGTAGCAGTCGGGCATGCTGTGGAGGGCGTCAGCCGGGATTCTGGGAAGCTTCAGCCTCTCACCCAGCTTCTTTTTGAACTGCTCCCGCAACGTATGACCCAGCTTGTTCCACTCTTTGTGCGCAGACGGCAGAAACTCAAGCTTATAAGTCATCCAGGCTTACCGAAATGGGCGTTTCGTGGAGGCGCGAACGAACGATGTCAGCCAGCTCAAGATCATCAAGCCGCTCCATCATCGCTTCGTAAACCTCGGCCGGCACCATATAACCCATGACGCGATTGTGGTTGAGGACAGCGACGGCCCCCCCATGTGCACCGTTCAACACGGCAGTAGGATTTTTCTTTAGTTCAGAGACACTGACAGCCATATCGGCAAGAACACTTTGCATAATAAGGACCTCAAATTAGGACGTGATTTTGGTCTATTTATGCTTTCTTCCGCAATATCAAATTCAACTGATCCACCACCTCCGCCCAATCCGCATCACCCAGAATCTCCTCGCGCAGAAACTGCGCCTGACTTCCCGTCCAGAAAAACGCGTCGGCCAGATGCAAATCCGGCTTGAGCGGGGAATGGCTGGCGATGAACTGATCGATGCTGATCGCGTCGTGAGGGAGGCCGAGTTGTTTGAACAGGGCAGGAAGGCTGTGCTGCGGATTTTCCATGATGCAACTCCTCTGGAGCTCAGGTCCGGCGTCACGCCGTTTGCTGCAGTGGAGTTGATCATAGCTGTCGCTGTGGGTTCACGGTCTGGCGACGTCCGGCGAGCCTGCGGCCAGCTGCGCTGCCGGATAGACCGACTGCCATCCGCCGCCCAGCGCCTTGTACAAGCCGACCATCGCCAGGGAAACGCCGGTTGAGCTTTCCACCCATTGTTCCTGCGTGGCGAGCAAGGCGCTCTGCACGGTGAGGACGTTGACGAAATCGACCACACCCTCGACGTACTGCTGCTGCGCGGTGCGCAGGGCGATCTGGTTCTGGCGCACGGCTTCGGCGAGGTTGTCGCGACGGCGCTGGCTGGCGTTGTACGCGGTCAGTTGATCGTCAATTTCATGCCAGGCGCGCAGAACGGTCTGCTGGTAGGCGATGGCCGCTTCCTGCTGTTGGGCTTCGCGCAGCTGCAGCATGCCGCGCAAACGTCCGCCGTCGAACAGCGGCAAGCTGAATTGCGGGCCGATACCAAAGGCGCGCGAGCCCCATGAACCGAAATCGCTGAGTTGCAGGGCCTGCGATCCGAGGTTGCCGGACAGGGTGATGCGCGGATAGAAATCCCCCTGGGCCACGCCGATATCGGCGGTGGCGGCGTGCAGACGCGCTTCGGCCTGGCGGATATCCGGGCGGCGTTCGGCCAATTGCGACGGCAGGCCGATGGCGACTTGCAGAGGCGACTGCGGAACCGCCGCGTCTGTGGACAACTCGCGAGCGAGGGCTTGCGGCGGTTCGCCCATCAACAGACTGATCGCGTTGATCAGTTGCGCCTGACGCTGCTCGAGCGCTGGCAGTCGTGCTTCGATGGCGGCGACTTGCGCGGCGGCCTCGGCGACGTCGAGATCGGTCGCCACGCCATCGGCCAAACGCAGCTGCGAAAGCTTCAGGCTGTGCCGGGCGACGTCGAGGTTCTGCTCGGTGACGGCACGGGTGCTCTGCACCCCGCGCAGCTGAATGTAGTTTTGCGCGGTGTCGGCCAGTACGGCCAGCAGCACACCGCGACGATCGTTTTCCGCCACTTCGAGGTTGGCATCCGCGGCCTCGGTTTCACGACGCACGCGGCCCCAGAAATCCAGCTCCCATGAAGCCGAGAAACCGGCGTCCCACAGGTTGAAGGCCGAATCACCGTTATTCCCCGATGGATCGTTCAGACCCTTGCCGCTGTTGCGTTTGCGCGCGTAGCTGCCGGTGGCGGCGCTGTTCGGATAACGCTCGGCGGTGATCACCTGGCGCGCGGCGCGACTTTGTTGCAGGCGGCTGCTGGCCAGTTTGAGGTCGAGGTTGCTGTTGAGCGCGCGCTGAGTGAGCGCGGAGAGCTGCGGGTCCTGGAAGGTTTCCCACCAGCGTTCGTTCAGCGGTTCGTTGACGGCCTGGCTTGGGGCGGACTGGGCGGGTTTGGCCCAGTCGGCGGGTTGAGTGGCTGCGGGTTTCTGGAAGTCCGGGCCGACGGTACAAGCGCCGAGGCTGACTGCAAGCAAGGTACTCAGGGTGAGTTGCTGGAACTGGCGTTTTCGCGAGCAGGCTCGCTCCCACAGGGGGAACGCATTACAAAATGTGGGAGCGAGCCTGCTCGCGAAGGCGGCAGCCGATTCAACACCGATCATCGCTGCGTCACCTCACGCTTGGATGCTTTTGAGCTGGCGGTTTCAATACTCGCCTCGACCGACATCCCCACCCGCAAGCGCTCGGCCAATGGCTGGCCCGGCTCCAGCATGATCTTCACCGGAATCCGCTGCACCACTTTGGTGAAATTGCCCGTCGCGTTATCCGGTTTCACCGCCGCGAAGGTCACACCGGTCGCCGGGGCGATGCTCTCAACGCGACCGCTCAGCGCTTCGCCGCCCAGGCTGTCGACCCGTACCTGCACATCCTGCCCCGGCTGCACGTCGGTCAATTGGGTTTCCTGAAAATTGGCAACCACATACGCCTGCTGCAACGGCACCACCGCCAGCAGTTTGCTGCCCGGCGTGACGTAGGCGCCGACACGCACTGCACGTTCGCCGATCATGCCGTCCTGCGGCGCGGTGATGCGCGTGTACGACAGGTTGAAACTGGCGATTTCCAGCGCCGCCTGCGCGTGTTTCAGAGTGCCTTCGGCAGCGTTGCGCTGGGCAGTGAGGATTTCGACCTGCTTGCGTTCGGCCGCCAGCTTCGCCGTCGCGGTGTCGAGGCGTGCCGAGGCCTGATCGATGCGCGTGCGTGCCTGTTGCGCGTTCTGCACGGTGCCGGCGCCGACCCCGGCGAGGTGGTTGTAGCGGTTCAGTTCCTGCTGCGCGAAAGCCATTTGCGCTTTGGCCGAGACCACTGCAGCCTGCGCCTGAGCAATCAGCGAAGCCTGCCGTTCCAGGGTCGCGTTGGCGTTCTGCAACTGCGCCCGCGCGACCAGGGTTTGCGCATCCGCCGCTTCCGCCGCGGCGCGCAAATCGCGGTCATCGATCAACGCCAGCAACTGCCCGGCCTTGACCTGTTGGTTGTCTTCGACCAGCACCTGTTTGATGAAGCCGGCCACGCGCGGCACCACCAGCGTGTAGTCGGCGGAGACGAACGCGTCGTTGGTGGTGTGCTCGGTGCGGTTGCCGAACAGTCCTGGCATCGCCAGGTACACCAGCACGCCCACCGCCAATGCGGCAGCCATGGCTACCGCGAGTTTTTGCTTGGATTGAGTCATAAAAAAACCTTCAGTTTCAGTGCAGCGATCAGGTTGGCGCGCGCGGTGGATAAATCCGCGTCGGCAGCCAGAAAATCAGCAGGATCAACGCCACGGCGACGCCAGCCATGCACACGTAGAGGTCGGACGAAGTCAGCACCACCGCCTGCTCGTGCAGGCGGTGAGCGAGGCCCGGATCGCTGTGATCGGCCAGCGGCGAATTGCCGAGGCTATCGACCAACATGGTCGAATGGAAATGCAGGCGCGAGGTGGTCAGCGCTTCGATCACGCCGGTAGCAACCACTGCCGCCAGCCCCTTGACGGTGTTGAACCACGCTGACGCGAAAGGCCCTTCCATCGGCGAGATACTGCCGGTCGACAACATCAGCAGCGGCAACACCGCCATCGGCTGGCCGAAAATCTGCAGCCATTGCAGGACGTAGAAATCGTCGCGGATCCACTGCGAAGTCAGGTGCGAACCGCCCAGGCAGGACAGCGCGAGCATGCCAAGACCAATGCCAAGCACCCAACGGCAGTCGACCCAGCGCAAGTTGCACAAAGCCGCCACCAGCGGCAGCGCGATCAACTGCGGCAACGCGGCGATGAGCATGATCGGCGCGGTTTGGGCCGGACGATAACCCTGCACCTGCGCCAGATAACTCGACGGGATCAGCACCACCGCCAACAGCACGATCAGCACACCGGCGAGGGTGATCAACGCGAACATCAGGTTGCGGATGCCGAGCATCTGCAGCTTGAAAAACGGAATCGGCTGCGACCATTCATTGATCAGAAAAGCCACCAGCAGCAGCGAACCGGCACCGAGCAAGGCGCAGATCAAACTTGATTCGAACCAGTCCAGCCGATTGCCCTGCAACAGGCCGATGACCAACATGCAGATCGCCGGAAAGCCCAGCAGCAAGCCTTTCCAGTTGAATGACTTGAGCCGCTCCAGCCGCAGCGGATCCTGCGGCAAGCCGTAGGCCACCGCAGCCATGGCGATCAAGCACGGCACGATGATCTGCCAGAACGTCCATTGCCAGCCGACGTATTCGGTCCACAGGCCGGCCAGCGGCGTGCCGAGCCCCGGACCGAACGTCGCGGTCAAGGCGTAGCCGGCCAGTCCGTAGAGTTTGATGTTCGCCGGGAGAAAGCGCAGCGCGACGGTCATCAGCATCGGCGGCAGCGCGCCGCCGGCCAAGCCCTGAAGGATGCGCATCAACAACAGACTTTCGTAATTCGGGGCGAACGGGCACAGCACGCCAAGCAGGGTAAACAGGCCGATGGCGCAGAGGGTGAAACGGCGCAGCGAGAAGGTCACCGAGCACCACGGCGCAAAGGCCATGGCCGCGACCGACGTGGCGGTGTAACTGGCGATGAGCCAGGTGCCTTCGTCGTAACCGATGTGCAGCGCACCGCGAATATCAGCGAGTGCGACTTTGGTGACCATCTCGTTGAGGCCCGAGACCAGCACGGCCAACAGCACGCCGACCAGACCAATGATGATCCGCGCCCCGAACACCGGTGGCGCAGCCGCCGTCGCCGGGCTGGCCGCGGCAAGAGGCGCCGTGACCGTCAGGGATGTCATGAATGAAAACTCCGGGGGGGTGAAAATACCGGACCATTTTAGTGGGGCTTGATGCTGACGAAAATTGACTTATTGGCAGGTTATAAGTGCATCAGACACAACGATTATCCACTGTAGGAGTGAGCCTGCTCGCGATGGCGGCGCACCAGTCGCCATGTTTGGAGACTGACACAACGCTATCGCGAGCAGGCTCACTCCTACAGGGGATTTGTGCGCAATTCGAGATTATGGCTGTGCGGCCAGCCACGTTTCATCGCAGCAGGTTTTGAGGGTTTCGCGCAGCCAGCGGTGGGCCGGGTCCTTGTCGAAGCGCGGGTGCCAGGCCTGGGTCAGCATCAGCATCGGCAGCGGAATCGGCAGGTCGAACGAGCGTAGTTTCAGCCCCAGCCGCCGTACGCTGAGCAGGGCCTCTTTGGGCACCGGCAGGATCAGGTCGGAGTCAGGCAAGGCAAACATCGCCGCATGAAAACTCGGCGCGATGACCGCCACCCGGCGCTCCAGCCCCAGCGCGTTCAGCGCCGTATCGATCGGACCGCGAGCAATGCCACGGCGCGACATGCTGATGTGGGAAAACCCGGCGTAGCGTTCGGCAGTGATTTCGCCATCGAGCAACGGATGGTTCTCGCGCACCAGGCCGACGAAGTGGGTGGAGAACAGGTTCTGCACTTTCACTTCCGGCGTGAGCGGACGGGTATTGCTGACGCTCAGATCGATGCGCCCTTCGCGCAGCGCCTCATCGTCGCCGTCACCTTCCGGGACGAAGCGCAATTCGCAATGCGGGGCGAGCTGGTCGAGGGTGTCGAACAGCTTGCCGCCGTAGACGCCGACGAAGAAATCATTGGCACGGATGCTGAAACGCCGGCGCAAGGTGCCCAACTCGACGCTGTCGGCGGAGCGGAACAGCAGCGCCGCCTGCTCGACCACGTCGCGTACCTGTTCGCGCAGCTCAAGAGCTTTGGGTGTCGGCACCAGACCGCGCCCGGCGCGGACCAGAATCGGATCGCCGATGGCTTCGCGGATCCGCGTCAGCGTGCGGCTCATGGCCGCCGGGCTGAGATTCATCCGCCGCGCCGCACCGACCACACTGCCCTCGTCGAGCAAGGCATCGAGGGCGACCAGAAGGTTCATGTCCGGGAGTTGCATGCTGAGCACTCTTGGCTGATCTGGATTGATCTGTGCGCAATGCTAGCAAACATACTCAAGAGTGGCGGTGCCAGCGCTGGCCTTTTCGCGAGCAGGCTCACTCCCACCGTGGAATGCGTTCTCATGTAGGAGCGAGCCTGCTCGCGAAGAGGCCGGCCCAGCCAACGAAGGACTCAGCGCTGCATACCCCAACGCTTGACGGTCACACGCTCGAGGGTATCGAACACCAGGTTTTCCACCAGCAAGCCAATCAGGATCACCACCGCCAATCCGGCAAACACCTTGTCGGTGTACAGCTCATTGCGATTCTGAAAGATGTACCAGCCCAGCCCGCCCTTGCCACTGGTCGCGCCAAACACCAACTCGGCTGCGATCAACGTGCGCCAGGCGAACGCCCAGCCAATTTTCAGACCCGCGAGAATCGACGGCAGCGCCGCCGGAATCAGGATGAACAAGACCAGGCGCAAGCCCTTCAAACCATAATTGCGCCCGGCCATGCGCAGCGTCTCGGAGACGCCGAGAAATCCGGCATAAGTGTTCAGCGCCAACGCCCACAACACCGAATGCACCAACACGAAGATCAGGCTGTTCTGCCCCAACCCGAACCACAACAACGCCAGCGGCAGCAGGGCAATCGCCGGCAACGGGTTGAACATCGAGGTCATCGTACTGAGCAGATCACGCCCCAACTGGGTCGAGACCGCCAATGTCGTCAGGGCGAACGCGAGAACGATGCCGATCAGGTAGCCCTTGATCAGCACCACCAAAGATATCCACACCTTGGCCAGCAGCTCGCCACTGAGCACACCGTCAAACAAGGCCTGTGCGGTTTGCAAAAAGCTCGGCAGCATCAGGTCGTTGTTCTGAATCCGCGCGACAACTTCCCAGATAATCGCCAGCACGATCAGGATCAGGCTTTTGCGCAGCCAGCCCTGTTGCCACAGGCGCGTGCCGAGCGGCAATTCGCGCTCGACCGGCACTGCGGTCAGCGGCTCGAGCACGGTTTCGAATTCTTCACGCACGGATGATGAATGGCTCATCGGGTAGTCCTCCTGGCCGCTCAATAGGCGATGCGAATGTCGTTGAAGTCATGCTCACGATCGGTCTCCGGCGCCTGGCCTTCATCGAACAGCAGACGATGAATGCGCCGCGCCGATTCCAGAAACGCCACGCCACCGAGGCTGTGCAGATCGTATTGATGGCTGTGCACTTCGGCGCGCACCCGCCCCGGATGCGGCGACAGCAACAGGATGCGATTGCCCACCACCAACGCCTCTTCGATCGAGTGGGTGACGAACAACAGGGTGAAGCGCACCTCTTCCCAGAGCAGCAGCAATTCCTCCTGCATCTTGCGGCGGGTCAGCGCATCGAGTGCAGCGAAGGGTTCATCCATCAAAAGGATTTTCGGCTGCATGGCCAACGCCCGGGCGATCGCCACCCGCGCTTTCATGCCGCCGGACAAGGTGTGCGGATAGGCGTCGGCGAACGCCGCCAGGCCGACCTTTTCCAGGTAGTGCAGCGCGCGTTCTTCCGCGTCCTTCTTGTTCAAGGTGCGCGAGGCCAGCAACGGGAACATCACGTTCTGCTTCACGGTTTTCCACGGCGGCAACTGGTCGAATTCCTGGAACACCACAATGCGGTCTGGCCCCGGTGCGTCGACGCGTTGACCTTGCAGGCGGATCTCGCCTTCGCAGGGCTGGATGAACCCGGCGACCGCTTTGAGCAGGGTGGATTTGCCACAGCCGGACGGGCCGAGCAGGACGAAACGATCCGCCGGATCGACGGCGAAACTGACCTGGTGAGTGGCGCGCACCACGCGTTGCGGCGTGCGGTATTCGAGGCTGACGTGATCGACGGCCAACAACGCTTCGCTGTGGGCGATCGGGTTGCTGGCCGCGTGGCCTGGCAAAGGGGCGTTCATGGTCGATCTCCGGCAAATCAGAAAGGCGCGTCGCCCTGGATGGTCGTGCGATACAGCTTGCGGCGCAGATGCGCGGGGCAGCCGGCGGCGAGGTGGATCAGCGAACGGTTGTCCCAGAACACCAGATCGTGGGGTTCCCACTGATGGCGGTAGATGTTTTGCGGCAGCACGCTGTGGGCGAAGAGTTCGGCGAGCAGCTGGCGACTTTCGTCTTCCGGCAAACCGACGATGCGCGTGGTGAAGCCTTCGCTGACGAACAGCGCCTTGCGACCGTTCTCCGGATGAATGCGCACTACCGGGTGCACCACTTCAGCGACTTGGGCCAGTTGTTCCGGGGTCAGGGTCGGGCGCCAGTTGCCTTCGAATTTGGTTTCGCTGTAGCGCGCGGTGTAGGAATGCGCGGCGGAACGCCCTTCGACCGCGTTGCGCAACGCAGCGGGCAGGTTGTCCCAGGCTTTGTGCATGTCGGCAAACAGCGTGTCGCCGCCCTCGGAGGGCAGCTCTTGGGCGTGCAGCATCGAGCCGAGACTTGGCAGCTCTTTATAGGAAAGATCGGAATGCCAGAACTTGCCGGCGTCACCGAGACCGATGTTCTGGCCGTTCTCGATGATGTTGGAAACGATGAGAATTTCCGGGTGATTGGCCAGCAGGAACTGCTTGAGCACGTGGATCTGCAACACGCCGAAGCGACGGCTGAAATCGATTTGCTGTTGCGGGGTGATCTGCTGATCGCGAAAGACCACGACGTGGTAATCCAGGTGCGCGCGGTGAATGCGCGCGAAGTCCTGATCATTGATCGGTCGGCTGAGGTCGAGGCCAACGATCTCGGCGCCGACGGCACCGCTGAATGGACGAATTTCGAAAACTTGTGGCGCGGCAGTTGCGGCGCTTTCGGTGGCAGTAGCGGCGGACATCAATCATCTCCCACGCACGGCGCGCTCACGGACGCGCACGTCGATCAGACACTCACGCTGGATTGCGTGTCGGTTCAGGTCGTGCGGCGCGCCGATTGGTCGGCAGGTACGCAGGTGGGAGACTTTATAGCTATAAGAATTGGAAATTAAATACCGTTAATGAATAACGATATGACGAAGGGTAAGGGCGTGGAGTGACGATTTTTGTCACTTCCCGACGGATATGTTGAGTCTGAGCGGACGCCTTCGCGAGCAGGCTCGCTCCCACAGTTGAAATGCGATCTCCTGTGGGAGCGAGCCTGCTCGCGAAGGAGCCGTCAGCAGCGCTGAAGATCTAGCGCTCGTGCAACGCTTCAGCCCGCGCCCGAATGATCGGCTTCAGCAAATAGCTCAACACCGATTTCTTGCCCGTGATGATATCCACCGAAGCAACCATCCCCGGAATGATCAACAGCGGTTTGTCGTCCGTGCCCAGATGACTGCGCTCGGTGCGCACCTTGATCACGTAATAGGTGGTTTTCTTGTCTTCGTCGGTGATGGTGTCGGCGCCAATCTGCTCGAGTTGTGCCTTCAGCCCGCCGTAAATGGTGTAGTCATAGGCGGTGAATTTGACGATCGCTTCCTGCCCCGGATGCAGGAACGCGATGTCCTGCGGACGGATCTTGGCTTCGACCAGCAGGGTGTCATCCAGCGGCACGATTTCGACCATGTCGCTGCCCGGCTGGATCACGCCGCCGATGGTGTTGACCAGCAACTTGTTGACGATACCGCGCACCGGCGAGGTGACCAGCGTACGGCTGACGCGATCCTCCAGCGCCTTGCCGGTGGCCTGGGCCTTGTTCAGATCGGTGCGCGCTTCGTTGAGCTGGGTCAGCGCTTCGCTGCGGAATTTGCCGCGGGTTTCGTCGATCTTGCGCTGCACTTCCTTGATCGCCGATTCCGCGCGCGGGATGGCCAGCGTGGTCGCATCGAGCTGGCCACGGGTCTCCACTTCGGCACGCTTGAGGCGCAGCACTTCTACCGGCGAAACCGCGCCCTGCGCCACCAGCGGCTCGGACATATTGATTTCCTGACGCTGCAAGCCGAGCTGCTGACGGTACTGCGCTTGCTTGGAGCTGAACTCCCGCAGCTCTTGCTGACGCTGGATCAGCTGCTCCTGCAGGCCGCCGATTTCATCGTGCAGTTGCTGACGCCGGCTGATGTACAGCGACTCTTCGCTTTTCGCCTGGCCCGGCACCGCTTTGAGCACGTCTTCGGGGAAATTCAGCGGACGATCATCGACTTCCGCGCTCAGGCGCTCGACCCGCAGCAGCATCGACAGGCGATCGGCCTCGGTTTCGCCGACGTTCGAGGCAAAACGTGTGTCGTCGAGACGAATCAGCGGCGCGCCGGCCTCGACGATCTGGCCTTCCTTGACGAACAGCTCAGAGACAATACCGCCCTCCAGGTTCTGGATTTTCTGGATTTTCGACGAGGGAATTGCCTTGCCGTCGCCCTTGGTCACTTCGTCGATCACCGCGAAGTTGGCCCAGAGCATCAGGAATACAAAGAAACCGATAATCGCCCAGATGGTCAGGCGCACGACGCGCGGGGCGTCTTCGATCAGCGCTTTGTTGACCTCAGGCAGCGGCTGGCCCTGCAGCGAGGCAGAGCCCTTGAAGTAGCGACGGATCGACTCCTGGACACCGGACTTAAGCAACACTGATCTGCCCCTTCTTCAACGCTTCCATCACGGCGGCTTTCGGGCCGTCGGCGAGAATCTGCCCGCGATCGATCACCAGCAGGCGATCGACCAGCGACAACAGCGATGCCCGGTGCGTGACCAGCACCACGGTCTTGTTTTCGACCACCGCCGCGAGGCGTTGCTTGAGGCGTTCTTCGCCGGTGTTGTCCATCGCACTGGTCGGCTCATCCATGAGCAGAATCGGCGGATTGAGCAACAGCGCACGGGCCAGGGCGACGTTCTGCCGCTGGCCGCCAGAGAGGTTCTGTCCGCGTTCGCCGACTTGCAGCTCATAGCCCTGCGGGTGCAGACGGGCGAATTCGTGCACGCCGGCCAGTTCGGCCGCCTGCAGGACAAGCTCGTCTTCGACGTACCGCGCGCCAGACACCAGGTTGTCGCGCAGGGTGCCGGACAGCAGTTGAATGTCCTGTGGCACGTAACCGATGTTGTAGCGCAGTTCGCTGACGTCGATCTGGCGGATGTCCACGCCGTCGACCAGCAACGCACCGTCGTCCGGTTGGTACAGACCGACCAGCAATTTGGCCAGCGAGCTTTTGCCCGAGCCGCTGCGGCCGATGATGCCGATCTTCTCGCCGGGACGGATCACCAGATTGATGTTCTTCAGCGCCGGGTTCTGTTGATCCGGGTAGGTGAAGCTGAGCTGACGGCATTCGATCGCACCCTGCAGAACCTTGCGGCTCAGCGGGCGCTCTTCGAAATTGCGCTCCTGCGGCAGCTCCATCATCTGGTCGACGGAGGTCATGGTCACCCGCGCCTGCTGATAGCGCGTGAGCAGACCGGACAGCGACGCCAGTGGGCTCAGCGCGCGGCCACTGAGCATATAGCAGGCAATCAGCCCGCCCATGCTCAGGTTACCGGCGATGATCTGGTACACGCCGAATACGATCATGATCACCCCGGCCAGTTGCTGGATCAGCAAGGTGATGTTCATCGCCAGACCGGAGAGCATTTTCACTCGCAGCTCGAGACGACTGAGGGTGCCGATGGTCTGCTCCCACTGATACTGGCGCTCGCTTTCGGCGTTGTTGACCTTGACCGCGTCCAGACCCGCGAGTGTCTCGATCAGGCTCGACTGACGCTCGGCGCCCAGCGCCATGGTGCGCTCCATGGTCGCGATCAGCGGCTTCTGCAAGGCGTAGCCGATCAGCAGCGCAATCGGGAATGCCAGCACCGGAATCCATACCAGATGCCCGCCGAGAATGGCGATGACGATGAAAATCAGGATGGTGAACGGCAGATCGATCAGGCTGGTCAGGGTCAGCGAGGCGAGGAAGTCGCGCAGGCTCTGAAACTCGTGGATGTTCTGCGCAAAGCTGCCGACCCGCGCCGGGCGGTATTTCATCGCCATGCCGACGATGCGTTCGAACAGCGTGGCGGAGATGATCAGGTCGGTTTTCTTCCCGGCCAGATCCAGGCACAGACTGCGCAGGCTCTTGAGGATCAGATCGAAGATGTAAGCGCCGGTGATACCCAGCGCCAGCACCCAGAGGGTGGCTTCGGCCTGGTTCGGCACCACGCGGTCGTAGACGTTCATCACGAACAGCGGCGCGGCCATGGCGATGATGTTGATCAGGAAACTCGCGGCGATCGCATCGGCGTAGAGCCAGCGCGAACGCTTGAGGGTGTCGCGAAACCACGAGCGTGCCCGCGGGATCAGCGTGCCGTGGTTGACGTCGAATTTGTGCTGCGGCTGGGCGAAGAACACTTTGCCGGTGTAATCGTCGGTCAGCAGTTCGCGGCTGACCACCGATTCACCGCCATCGCTTTCGCTGAGCAGCACCCGCGCATCGTTTTCGCCCTGCCAGCCGAGCAGGACGGCACTGCGGCCATCCTTGAGCAGCAACAGCGCGGGCATGGCGATCGCCGGAATCTCTTCGAGCTTGCGCTGCAGCACCCGCCCCTGCAGGCCGGCGCGAGCCGCTGCGCGGGGCAGCAACTCGACACTCAAACGTTGTTTGGGCAGCGGCAGGCCGGTGGTCAGCATCGCTGCGCTGGCAGGCTTCTGGTGCAGCATGCACAGGGCGAGCAGACCATCCAGCAACGGATCGTCATGCAACGCGCGTGGATCATGGCTGAGTTGAACTCGACTGACTTCTGATTCCACGCTCGACACTCTTTAGCAGTTGAAAGGGATAACTCAGTTCATCCCAGGCAGCTGGACCTTGGGCTTCACGTCGTTCTGCACAACGGATGCCAACGGCGCGACCACTCCCTGGCTTTTGAGCAATTGGCCCATGGTCGCCTTGATTCGGTACTGAGTAAATAACTGAATGTTCTTGATTTCTGCCAGACGCCGCGAGGCGGTGAACAACTCGTTTTCGCTGTCGAGCAAGTCCAGCAGGGTGCGCTCGCCGAGGCTGAATTGACGCTGGTAGGCGGTACGCACCGAAGTGCTGTGGTCGACGTACTGCTGGGCGATCGGCACCTGGGCGTTGGCGTTGTTCAGCGCATTCCAGGCCAGGCCAAGCTCTTCGTTCAACTGGCGCAGGGCGTTATTGCGGATGTCCAGCGCCTGGTTGGCCAGGTACGACTTGGATTCCAGATCAGCTTTGTTGCTGCCGCCGGAATACAGGTTGAAGCGCATGCGCAGCATGGCCTGCCATTCGTTGTTGTGGCCGTTCTGGCCGTCGAGATCGTTATCCGCGGTGCGCCCCAGTTCGGCGTCGAAGCGCGGGTAGAAGGTCGATTTTGCGGTGGCGAACTGCTTTTCGGCAGCGGCGATGTCCGACTCGGCGGAGCGCAGGATCGGGCTGTTTTCCAGCATCTGCGCGCGGGCTTCGTTGAGGTTGGCCGGCATCATCGCCATGAACGGCGCCGGCCGCTCGAGCTGGTCTGGCATCTGGCCGACGGCGCTGAGGAAGTTGGTTTCCGCATCGGCCAGGTTGGTCTGTTCGGTGATCAGGTTGTTGCGGGCCTGGGCCATGCGTGCTTCGGCCTGATCCAGATCGGCACCGCTGCCGACGCCGCGCTGGGTGCGCAACTGGATCTGGTCGTAGATGCGCTGGTGGCTCTTGAGGTTCTCCTCGGCCAGACGGACGAATTCGCGGCGGGTCAGCACGTCCAGATACACCTGGGCGACGGTCAGCGCGGTGCGCTCGGAGGTGCCGAGCAGGGAGTAAGCACGGGAGCTGACGTTGGCTTGTTGACGCGCGACTTCGTTGGAGGTCGCAAAACCGTCAAAAACCATTTGCGAGAGACGTAAACTTGACTCGCTGCGGTTCAAAGTCTCCCAGTGATTGCCGCCACCGTTCGCTCGGGTCGTCACGCTGTCAGTGCCTTCCCGGCCATAACCGCCCAGCAGATCGACCTTGGGCAGGTATCCCCCTTTCGCCGCCTTTAATTGATAATCCGCCGCCAATCGACTGTTGACCCCCGCCTGAATCTCCGGATGGACATCCAGCGCCTGTTGCATGGCTTCTGGTAAGGATTGTGCTTGTACAAAAGAGGCGGCGAGAGCGAAGGGAGCAGCAAGGAGCAAAAGCGAACGCATGGTTGGAATTTTCCCGGAACTTCTTGTCTTGAATCACAGCAAAAACGTGGCGCTGCGTCGGATGATGGCAACCCGAATGACCGTATGTCGGAAAGTTCAAAAGAGGAACTGGATGACACGCTGAAGGACAGGTCGCCGCGGAAATATCAATGTGACATTAGTGGGGCGATTGTTTAGGATGGCTCCCAGAAGGTCAATAGTTTGGCATAAAGTTAATCGCGATAATTTATAGCCAGATAATTGACGGAAATACAGCGTCAATAAGTTATCCATTTATAGAAAGTACGTCCAGACTGAAGTGGCGCCGACGCCCGTCAGGTCCATGGAAGTCAACTGAATGTGACACCCGGAGAGTCTTCAATGAGCAGTGTTGTTGCCGTCGTCAAAAGCATTGTCGGTCAGGTTTTCGTGGTGTCCCCAGAGGGCGTGCGTCGCGTACTCGTTGAAGGCGATCGCCTGTATGTCGGCGATCAGATCGATACCGGTCTTTCCGGCGCAGTGTCGCTGGAACTGGCCGATGGCCGCACGCTCGATCTGGGCCGCGACACCCAGTGGAGCGCCAGCGCGCCTGACTCCAGCACTGACCTGGCCGAAGCCACCGCGCAGGCGGCACCTTCTGTTGAAGAACTGCAGCAAGCCATCGCCGCCGGTGTCGACCCGACCACTGCGCTTGAATCCACCGCGGCCGGCCCGACCGCCGCGGGCACCGGTGGTGCTGCCGGTGGCGGCCACAGCTTCGTCATGCTCGACGCCACTGCTGGCCGCGTCGATCCGACCATTGGCTTTCCAACGGCGGGCATCAACGCTGCCGGGCAAGTCGCGCAGGACACCACGGGCGGCCTGACCACCGACACCACCACCAATGCGCTGCGCGATTCGACCCTGAGCCTCAGCGCCACGCCGACCATCACCGAAGCCGGCGGCGTGCTGGTGTACACCGCGACCCTGACCCAGGCACCGCTGACCGACCTGACCATCACCTTGTCCAATGGTGCGGTGATCGTCATTCCGGCCGGCGCCACCACCGGCACCGTCAACGTGCCGATGGCACCGAACGACACGGTCTATAACGACCCGACCCAGATCGACGTGACCGTCACCGGCACCAGCGGCGGCAACGGCATCACCGTAGCCCCGCCGACCGTCCCGGCGACCACGCAAGTCACCGACACCGTCGACACCACCACCGTGACCTTGACGGCCGGCTCTAACGTCACCGAAGGCGGGCAGATCACTTACACCGCGACATTGACCAACCCGGCGCAGACGCCGGTTACCGTCACCCTGTCGAACGGTTCGACTATCACCATCGGCGCTGGCCAGACTACCGGCACCGTCAACGTGCCGACCCCGCCTAACGACGTCTATAACAACGGCAGTACCGTTACGACGACGATCACCGGGGCTACCGGTGGCAACTTCGAAAACCTGGTGCCGAACCCGACGCCAGCCGTGACCACGATCACCGACTCGGTCGACAACACTGGCCTGACCCTGACCGCCACCAACAACATCGTCGAAGGCGGTCAGATCACTTACACCGCGACCCTGACCAATCCGGCGCAGACGCCGGTAACCGTCACTCTGTCGAACGGTTCGACCATCACCATTGCGGCAGGCGAGACTGTCGGCACCGTCAACGTGCCGACTGCGGCCAATGACGTCTACAACAATGGCAGCACTGTCAGCACCACGATCACTGGTGCAACCGGTGGCAACTTCGAGAATCTGGTGCCAAGCACCACGCCAGCAGTCACTACCATCACCGACTCGGTCGACAACACTGGCCTGACCCTGACCGCCACCAACAACATCGTCGAAGGCGGCCAGATCACTTACACCGCGACCCTGACCAATCCGGCGCAGACGCCGGTAACCGTCACTCTGTCGAACGGTTCGACCATCACCATTGCTGCTGGCGAAACCGTCGGCACCGTCAACGTGCCGACTGCGGCCAATGACGTCTACAACAATGGCAGCACTGTCAGCACCACGATCACTGGTGCAACCGGTGGCAACTTCGAGAATCTGGTGCCAAGCAACACGCCAGCAGTCACTACGATCACCGACTCCGTCGATAACACCGGTCTGACCCTGACCGCGACCAACAACATCGTCGAAGGCGGCCAGATCACTTACACCGCGACCCTGACCAACCCGGCGCAAACCCCGGTGACCGTCACTCTGTCGAACGGCTCGACCATCACCATTGCAGCAGGCGAGACTGTCGGCACCGTCAACGTGCCGACAGCGGCCAATGACGTGTACAACAATGGCAGCACCGTCAGTACCACGATCACTGGTGCAACCGGTGGCAACTTCGAGAATCTGGTGCCAAGCAACACGCCAGCGGTCACCACGATCACCGATTCGGTCGACAACACTGGCCTGACCCTGACCGCCACCAACAACATCGTCGAAGGCGGCCAGATCACTTACACCGCGACATTGACCAACCCGGCGCAAACCCCGGTAACCGTCACCCTGTCGAACGGTTCGACCATCACCATTGCGGCCGGAGAAACCGTCGGCACCGTCAACGTGCCGACAGCGGCCAATGACGTCTACAACAATGGCAGCACTGTCAGCACCACGATCACTGGTGCAACCGGTGGCAACTTCGAAAACCTGGTGCCGAACCCGACGCCAGCCGTGACCACGATCACCGACTCGGTAGACAACACCGGTCTGACCCTGACCGCCACCAACAACATCGTCGAAGGCGGCCAGATCACTTACACCGCGACCCTGACCAATCCGGCGCAGACGCCGGTAACCGTCACTCTGTCGAACGGCTCGACCATCACCATTGCTGCTGGCGAAACCGTCGGCACCGTCAACGTGCCGACTGCGGCCAATGACGTGTACAACAATGGCAGCACTGTCAGCACCACGATCACCAGTGCAACCGGCGGCAACTTCGAAAACCTGGTGCCGAACCCGACGCCAGCCGTCACTACGATCACCGACTCGGTCGACAACACCGGTCTGACCCTGACCGCGACCAACAGCATCGTTGAAGGCGGTCAGATCACTTACACCGCGACCCTGACCAACCCGGCGCAAACCCCGGTAACCGTCACTCTGTCGAACGGCTCGACCATCACCATTGCAGCAGGCGAGACTGTCGGCACCGTCAACGTGCCGACTGCGGCCAATGACGTGTACAACAATGGCAGCACTGTCAGCACCACGATCACCAGTGCAACCGGCGGCAACTTCGAAAACCTGGTGCCGAACCCGACGCCAGCCGTGACCACGATCACCGACTCGGTCGACAACACCGGCCTGACCCTGACCGCGACCAACAACATCGTTGAAGGCGGCCAGATCACTTACACCGCGACCCTGACCAACCCGGCTCAAACCCCGGTTACCGTCACTCTGTCGAACGGTTCGACCATCACCATTGCGGCCGGCGAAACCGTCGGCACCGTCAACGTGCCGACTGCGGCCAATGACGTGTACAACAATGGCAGCACCGTCAGCACCACGATTACTGGCGCTACCGGCGGCAACTTCGAAAACCTGGTGCCGAACCCGACGCCAGCAGTCACTACGATCACCGACTCAGTCGACAACACTGGCCTGACCCTGACCGCGACCAACAACATCGTCGAAGGCGGCCAGATCACTTACACCGCGACCCTGACCAACCCGGCGCAAACCCCGGTAACCGTCACCCTGTCGAACGGCTCGACCATCACCATTGCGGCCGGCGAAACCGTCGGCACCGTCAACGTGCCGACAGCGGCCAATGACGTCTACAACAATGGCAGCACCGTCAGCACCACGATCACTGGCGCTACCGGTGGCAACTTCGAGAATCTGGTGCCAAGCAACACGCCAGCGGTCACCACCATCACCGACTCGGTCGATGACACTGGCCTGAGCCTCAGCGCCACCGGCACTGTGGCCGAAGGTGGGCAGATCACCTACACCGCCACGCTGACGAATCCGGCTGGCACTCCGGTAACCGTGACCCTGAGCAACGGCTCGGTGATCACCATCGATGCCGGCAAAACCACCGGCACCGTCACCGTTCCAGCGCCTGCCGATGACGTCTACAAAGACGCCGGCCAGGTCGAAGTCAGCATCAAGGACGCCACCGGCGGCAACTTCGAGAATCTGGTGCCGAACACCACCCCGGCGGTGACCGAAATCACCGACACCGTCGATACCTCGACGGTGAAACTGACCGCTGACACCTCGGTTGCCGAAGGCGGAACCGTCACTTACACCGCCAGCGTCGGCGCACCCGTCACCGGCTCGCCTGTCGTCGTGACGTTGGCGAACGGCCAGAACATCACCATCGCCGTCGGCCAGACCACTGGTTCCATCACCTACACTGCACCGAACGATGCCTTGACCGGCAACGCTCCGCTGACCAACTCGATCACTGGCGTCACCGGCGGTAACTTCGAAAATCTGGTTGCAGATAACACCCCAGTCTCGACCACCGTTACGGATGTTGCCGATACCACCAACCTGTCGCTGAGTGCGACAAACTCGGTGGCCGAGGGTGGCCAGATCACTTACACTGCGACCTTGACCAATGCTGCTGGCTCGCCAGTGACCGTGACCTTGTCCAACGGTGCCGTGATCACCATCAAGGCTGGCGAAACCAGCGGCACTGCGACCGTTCCGGCACCGTCCGATGACGTCTACAAAGACGCCGGCTCCGTCCAGGCAACGATCACCAGCGCCACCGGTGGCAACTTCGAGAACCTGGTTCCAAGCACCACGCCAGCCGTCACTCAAGTCACCGACACCATCGATACTTCGACGGTCAAATTGACCGCCGATACCTCGGTAGCAGAAGGCGGCACCGTGACTTACACCGCCACAGTCGGTGCGCCAGTTACCGGTGCGCCTGTCGTCGTGACATTGGCCAACGGCCAGATCATCACCATCGCCGTCGGCCAGACCACCGGCAGCGTTACCGCCCCCGTATCGAATGACGTCCAGATCGGTCACGCACCGCTGACCAACTCGATCACCAATGTCAGCGGTGGTAACTACGAGAATCTGGTGGCCGACAAGACCCCGGTCAGCACCACCGTGACGGATACCGTCGACACCACCAGCGTCGCGCTGACTGCCACCGGTAACGTCAACGAAGGCGGGCAGATCACCTACACCGCAACCTTGAGCAACCCGGCCGGCACGCCTGTGACCGTGAATCTGAGCAACGGCTCGGTCATCACCATTGAAGCGGGCAAGACCACCGGCACCGTGACCGTTCCGGCACCTGCCGATGACGTCTACAAAGACGCCGGTAAAGTCGAAGTGACCATCAAGGACGCCACCGGTGGCAACTTCGAAAACCTGGTGCCGAATCCGACGCCAGCGGTGACCAACGTTGCCGACACCGTCAACACCACGCACCTGACCCTCAGTGCCGAGAGCTATGTGCTCGAAGGCGCTTCGATCACTTACACCGCAACGCTGACCAACGCCGCGCAGACCCCGGTCACCGTCAACCTGAGCAATGGCCAGACCATCACCATTGAAGCAGGCAAGACCAGCGGTTCGGTGACGATTGCCGCACCGAGCGATGACGTCTACAAGGACGTCAGCAAGCTCACCGTGACCATGACCGATGCCAGCGGCGGCAACTTCGAAAAGCTCGACGTCAGCAAGACTCCGGTCAGCACCACAGTCAACGATACCGTCGACACAACCGCGCTGACTCTGACTGCCAGCGATACCGTCAGCGAAGGTGGCCAGATCACCTATACCGCGACCCTGAGCAACCCGGCCGGCACCGCCATGACCGTGACCCTGGCCAACGGCGCAGTGATCAATATCGCAGCCGGCGCCAGCAGCGGTTCGGTGAATTTCCCGGCGCCCGCCAACACCCCATACATCGATGGCAGCAACGTGCGGACGGCAATCGCCAGCCACAGCGGCGGCAATTTCGAGCGCGTCGAGGCCGATCGTTCGGCAGTGGTGACCAAAGTCACCGACGCCGTCGACACCACCGATATCAGCCTGAGCGCTACCGGCAGCGTCGCCGAGGGCGGCTCGATCGTCTACACCGCTACCCTGAGCAATCCGGCCGGCTCCGCCATGACCGTGACCCTGAGCAACGGCGCGGTGATCAGCATTGCCAAAGGCGCGAGCACCGGCAGCGCAACCGTCGCCGCGCCCGCCGACGATGTCTACAAGGACGCCGGCAAGATTGATGCGAGCATCACCAAGACCAGCGGTGGCAACTTTGAAAACCTGGTGGTCGACAAGACCCCGGCAGTCACCAACGTTACTGACACCATCGACAACAGCACTGTTTCGCTGACCGCCAGCGCCAGCGCGGTCGAAGGCGGCGTGGTCGTCTACACCGCTTCGGTGACCGCGCCGGTCACCGGTTCGCCGGTAGTCGTCACCCTGTCCAACGGCCAGACCATCACCATTCCGGTCGGCGCCAGCAGCGCCAGCGTCAACTTCACCGCGCCGAACGATGCCCAGGCCGGCGGCAACACCTTGAGCGTGAAAATCGACGGCGCCAGCGGTGGCAATTACGAAAATCTCGTGGCCGACCAGACCCCGGCGGTAACCTCGGTGACTGACGTCGCCGACACCACCAGCCTGGCGTTGTCCGCGACCGGCTCTGTGGCCGAGGGCGGTTCGATTGTCTACACCGCGACCCTGAGCAACCCGGCCGGCACGCCGGTTACCGTGAGTCTGAGCAACGGCGCGGTGATCACCATCGAGGCTGGGAAAACCACTGGCACCGTCACCGTTCCGGCACCTGCCGATGACGTCTACAAAGACGCCGGCAAAGTTGAAGTCACGATCAAGGACGCCACCGGCGGCAACTTCGAAAACCTGGTGCCAAGCACCACGCCAGCGGTCACCGACGTCACCGACACCGTCGATACCTCGACGGTCAAACTGACCGCCACCGAGACAGCGGCCGAGGGCGGCACCGTCACCTACACTGCCACGGTTGGCGCTCCGGTCACCGGTTCGCCTGTGGTCGTGACCCTGGCCAACGGTCAGAACATCACCATCGAAGTCGGCAAGACCAGCGGCAGCGTGAGCACCACCGCGCCGAACGACGTCCTCGCCGGGCACGCGCCACTGACCAACTCGATCACCAATGTCAGCGGCGGCAACTTCGAAAACCTCGTCGCCGATCAGACCCCGGTCAGCACCACCGTGACCGACACCGTCGACACCACCAGTCTGTCGCTCAGCGCCACCGGCGCGGTGAACGAAGGCGGCCAGATCACCTACACCGCAACCCTGAGCAACGCCGCCGGCACACCGGTGACCGTGACCTTGAGCAATGGCGCGACGATCACCATCGAGGCCGGCAAAACCAGCGGCACCGTGACTGTCGATGCGCCGAAAGACGACGTCTACAAAGACGCTGGCAGCGTTGAAGCAACCATCCAGAGCGCAACCGGCGGCAACTTCGAAAACCTCGTCAGCAGCACAGCGCCGGCGGTGACCACAGTCAACGACACCATCGACACCTCCACCGTGTCCTTGAGCGCCACCGCGAACGTCGCCGAAGGCGAAACCGTGGTCTACACCGCGACCGTGGGCGCGCCAGTGACCGGTTCACCGGTGATCGTCAGCCTGTCCAACGGCCAGACCATCACCATCGCGGTCGGCGAAACCACCGGCAGCGTCAACTACGTCGCGCCGAACAGCCCATTGGCGGGCGGCAGCTCGTTGAGCGTGACCATCGATGGCGCCACAGGCGGCAATTACGAAAAACTGGTGGTCGACGGCAAGTCCGCCGACACCGTGGTATCGGACACCACCGACACCACCAACCTGAACCTGACCGCGAGCGATTCGGTCGCCGAAGGCGGGCAGATCACCTACACCGCAACGCTGACCAACCCGGCCGGCACACCGGTGACCGTGACCCTGTCGAACGGTGCCACGATCACCATCGACGCGGGTAAAACCACCGGCAGCGTGACCGTCGACGCACCGAAAGACGACGTCTATAAAGATGCCGGCAAAGTCGAAGTGACCATCGAGGGTGCTACGGGCGGCAACTTCGAAAACCTGGTGCCGAGCTCGGTTCCAGCCGTGACCAATGTCACCGATACCATCGACACTTCGACCGTCAAACTGACCGCCGATACCTCGGTGGCTGAAGGCGGTACCGTTACTTACACCGCCACCGTCGGCGCGCCTGTTACTGGCTCGCCTGTGGTTGTGACTCTGGCGAACGGTCAGAACATCACTATCGCTGTGGGCCAGACTTCCGGCACCGCAACCTTCACCGCACCGAACGATGCGTTGGCCGGAAACGCTCCGCTGACCAACTCGATCACTGGCGTAACCGGCGGCAACTTCGAAAATCTGGTGGCGGACAAAACTCCGGTTTCGACTTCCGTCACAGACGTTGCCGACACTACCAATCTGTCGTTGAGCGCGACAGGTTCTGTGGCTGAGGGCGGTCAGATTACGTACACCGCGACACTGACCAACGCTGCAGGCTCGCCAGTGACTGTGACCTTGTCGAACGGCGCTGTGATAACCATCAAGGCAGGCGAAACCACCGGCACTGCGACCGTTCCTGCACCGTCCGATGACGTCTACAAAGACGCCGGCTCCGTGCAGGCGACGATCACCAGCGCCACTGGTGGCAACTTCGAGAACCTTGTTCCGAGCACCACGCCAGCCGTCACTCAAGTCACTGACACCATCGACACTTCGACGGTCAAATTGACCGCTGATACCTCGGTTGCTGAAGGCGGCACTGTGACTTACACCGCCACGGTTGGTTCGCCTGTTACCGGTTCGCCTGTCGTCGTGACTCTGGCCAACGGCCAGACCATCACCATCGGCGTCGGTCAAACTACCGGCACTGCAACCGCTGTCGCTTCTAACGACGCGCTGACCGGCCACGCGCCGATCACCAATGCGATCACCAACGTCAGCGGCGGTAATTTCGAAAATCTGGTTGCGGACAAAACCCCGGTTTCGACCTCCGTCACAGACGTTGCCGACACTACCAATCTGTCGTTGAGCGCGACAGGTTCGGTGGCCGAGGGTGGCTCGATTGTTTACACCGCTACACTGACCAACGCCGCTGGCTCGCCTGTGACCGTGACCTTGTCGAACGGCGCAGTGATCACCATCAAGGCTGGTGAAACCAGCGGCAACGTGACCGTTCCTGCACCGTCCGATGACGTCTACAAAGACGCCGGCTCCGTGCAGGCAACGATCACCGGCGCTACCGGCGGCAATTTCGAGAACCTTGTTCCGAGCACTGCTCCAGCCGTGACGACAGTCACCGACACCATCGACACTTCGACGGTCAAATTGACCGCCGATACCTCGGTAGCTGAAGGCGGCACCGTGACCTACACCGCCACGGTTGGCGCTCCGGTTACCGGTTCGCCTGTCGTCGTGACTCTGGCCAACGGCCAGACCATCACCATCGGCGTCGGTCAAACTACCGGCACTGCAACCGCTGTTGCTTCTAACGACGCGCTGACCGGCCACGCGCCGATCACTAATGCGATCACCAACGTCAGCGGCGGCAACTTCGAAAATCTGGTCGCCGACAAAACCCCGGTCAGCACCACCGTGACCGATACCGTCGACACCACCAATCTGTCGCTGTCGGCGACTGGCTCGGTAGCAGAAGGTGGTCAGATCACTTACACCGCGACACTGACCAACGCCGCAGGCTCGCCTGTGACCGTGACCTTATCGAACGGCGCAGTGATCACCATCAAGGCTGGCGAAACCACCGGCAACGTAACCGTTCCAGCACCATCCGACGACGTCTACAAAGACGCCGGCTCGGTGCAGGCCACGATCAAAACCGCAACCGGTGGCAGCTTCGAAAACCTGGTACCGAGCACTGCTCCAGCCGTGACGACAGTCACCGACACCATCGATACTTCGACGGTCAAATTGACCGCCGATACCACGGTTGCTGAAGGCGGCACCGTGACTTACACCGCCACGGTCGGTGCGCCAGTAACCGGTTCGCCTGTGGTCGTGACCCTTGCCAATGGCCAGAACATCACCATCGCTGTAGGCCAGACTTCCGGCACTGCGACCTTCACCGCACCAAACGATGCGCTGACCGGCAACGCGCCGATCACCAATGCGATCACCAACGTCAGCGGTGGCAACTTCGAAAATCTGGTCGCCGACAAAACCCCGGTCAGCACCACCGTGACCGATACCGTCGACACCACCAATCTGTCGCTGTCGGCGACTGGCTCGGTAGCAGAAGGTGGTCAGATCACTTACACCGCGACACTGACCAACGCCGCTGGCTCGCCAGTGACCGTGACCCTGTCGAACGGCGCCGTGATCACCATCAAGGCAGGTGAAACCACCGGCACTGCGACCGTTCCTGCTCCGTCCGATGACGTCTACAAAGACGCCGGCTCCGTGCAGGCAACGATCACCGGCGCTACCGGCGGCAATTTCGAGAACCTTGTTCCGAGCACCACACCAGCCGTCACTCAAGTCACCGACACCATCGACACTTCGACGGTCAAATTGACCGCCGATACCTCGGTTGCTGAAGGCGGCACTGTGACTTACACCGCAACAGTTGGCGCTCCAGTTACTGGCTCGCCTGTGGTCGTGACTCTGGCCAACGGCCAGACCATCACCATCGGCGTCGGTCAAACTACCGGCACTGCAACCGCTGTCGCTTCTAACGACGCGCTGACCGGCCACGCGCCGATCACCAATGCGATCACCAACGTCAGCGGCGGTAATTTCGAAAATCTGGTTGCGGACAAAACCCCGGTTTCGACCTCCGTCACAGACGTTGCCGACACTACCAATCTGTCGCTGAGCGCGACAGGTTCGGTGGCTGAGGGCGGTCAGATTACGTACACCGCGACCTTGACCAACGCCGCAGGCTCGCCAGTGACCGTGACCTTGTCGAACGGCGCAGTGATCACCATCAAAGCAGGCGAAACCACCGGCACTGCGACCGTTCCAGCTCCGTCCGACGACGTCTACAAAGACGCCGGTTCTGTGCAGGCAACGATCACCAGCGCCACTGGTGGCAATTTCGAGAACCTTGTTCCGAGCACTGCTCCAGCCGTGACGACAGTCACCGACACCATCGACACCTCGACCGTCAAACTGACGGCTGATACTTCGGTGGCCGAAGGCGGCACTGTGACTTACACCGCAACAGTTGGCGCTCCAGTTACTGGCTCGCCTGTGGTCGTGACCCTAGCGAATGGTCAGAACATCACCATCGCTGTAGGCCAGACTTCCGGCATTGCGACCTTTACCGCATCGAACGATGCGCTGACAGGCAACGCTCCGCTGACCAACTCGATCACTGGTGTAACCGGCGGCAACTTCGAAAATCTGGTGGTGGACAAAACCCCGGTTTCGACCTCCGTCACAGACGTTGCCGACACTACCAATCTGTCGCTGAGCGCGACCGGTTCTGTGGCTGAAGGTGGCTCGATTGTGTACACAGCGACGTTGACCAACGCCGCAGGCTCGCCTGTGACCGTAACCTTGTCGAACGGCGCTGTCATCACCATCAAAGCAGGCGAAACCACCGGCACTGCGACCGTTCCGGCACCGTCCGATGACGTCTACAAAGACGCCGGTTCTGTGCAGGCAACGATCACCAGCGCCACTGGTGGCAATTTCGAGAACCTTGTTCCGAGCACTGCTCCAGCCGTGACGACAGTCACCGACACCATCGACACCTCGACCGTCAAACTGACGGCTGATACTTCGGTGGCCGAAGGCGGCACTGTGACTTACACCGCAACAGTTGGCGCTCCAGTTACTGGCTCGCCTGTGGTCGTGACCCTAGCGAATGGTCAGAACATCACCATCGCTGTAGGCCAGACTTCCGGCATTGCGACCTTTACCGCATCGAACGATGCGCTGACAGGCAACGCTCCGCTGACCAACTCGATCACTGGTGTAACCGGCGGCAACTTCGAAAATCTGGTGGTGGACAAAACCCCGGTTTCGACCTCCGTCACAGACGTTGCCGACACTACCAATCTGTCGCTGAGCGCGACCGGTTCTGTGGCTGAAGGTGGCTCGATTGTGTACACAGCGACGTTGACCAACGCCGCAGGCTCGCCTGTGACCGTAACCTTGTCGAACGGCGCTGTCATCACCATCAAAGCAGGCGAAACCACCGGCACTGCGACCGTTCCGGCACCGTCCGATGACGTCTACAAAGACGCCGGTTCTGTGCAGGCGACGATCACCGGCGCCACTGGTGGCAACTTCGAAAGCCTGGTACCAAGCACTGCTCCAGCCGTGACGACAGTCACCGACACCATCGACACCTCGACCGTCAAACTGACGGCTGATACTTCGGTGGCCGAAGGCGGCACTGTGACTTACACCGCCACGGTCGGTGCGCCAGTAACCGGTTCGCCTGTCGTCGTGACTCTGGCCAACGGCCAGACCATCACCATCGGCGTCGGTCAGACTACTGGCACCGTGACCGCTGTTGCTTCGAACGATGCCCTGACCGGCCACGCGCCGATCACCAATGCGATCACCAACGTCAGCGGCGGTAATTTCGAAAATCTGGTTGCGGACAAAACCCCGGTTTCGACCTCCGTCACAGACGTTGCCGACACTACCAATCTGTCGTTGAGCGCGACAGGTTCGGTGGCCGAGGGTGGCTCGATTGTTTACACCGCTACATTGACCAACGCTGCAGGCTCGCCTGTGACCGTGACCTTGTCGAACGGCGCTGTCATCACCATCAAAGCAGGCGAAACCAGCGGCACTGCGACCGTTCCGGCACCGTCCGATGACGTCTACAAAGACGCCGGCTCCGTGCAGGCGACGATCACCAGCGCCACTGGTGGCAACTTCGAAAATCTGGTACCGAGCACCACGCCAGCCGTCACTCAAGTCACTGACACCATCGACACTTCGACGGTCAAATTGACCGCTGATACCTCGGTTGCTGAAGGCGGCACTGTGACTTACACCGCCACGGTTGGTTCGCCTG